>JGI24159J19872_10002249_pt1 | contig 22733 bp, 16 predicted proteins | sample Ectturendosymbi4_FD_19872 | JGI IMG/M metagenome (IMG submission 19872) | reverse complement strand
GCAGTGAAGTGCGATCGATTCGCTTGGTGTGGGTCACTGTTGTGGCTTTACAAAAATAGTTTGAGTAGTTTGATACACACTTCTGAAATAAAAATTTTGCTCAATCAACTTCACCTATTTTAGTATTGATATTCGTTAATGTGAAGACATTGATCATGTTAATGTTATTTTTGGAACAGGTCCGCGGGCGACCTGGTGTCCGCGGGCACCACGTTGGTGACCCCTGCTGTTAAGCTTCCCTTGGGGATAACCTTCTTTCCTGGAGGTTAATCTTGTTCAGCTGTCTGTCATTTGATATTTTCCAACTTGTTGTTTTTATCCTATAATCATTTGCATTGTCAAACAAACGTACATTAATTTCAGTGTTTGTTCTCTCCACACCTGTGAAATTAAACATCTCATTATGATAACTATGTGTACACAGGCATGCACTCATCTGTAAATATCATGTGTCTTTGTTTTTATCATCTTGTCTTTTCTTCTACATGACTACTAATGATAGTACTGAAAGTTGTATTGCAGGGTTGGTAGACTAGATCAGCGCTCTTCACCCGGCGTGCGCGGTGCACCTTAGGCCAGGGCCGCAACCAGAGGGGGGCAATCGGGCAATTGTCCCCCCGAAATTTTCACAAACGTATGCATTTGTATGGTGCAGCAACAAGTTACATCATTTTGCCCCCCCTCTCCCCGAAAATAGCAGTTGGTTGCGGCCCTGCCCTAGGGTACACCAAAATATGCGTTGGGTGCACCACTAAGGAAGGATTCACAAAGATGCATCACAAACTTGTCACACCAAACAGATAATTTTTACAAAAACTTTCTGTTAGCAAAAATGAACCGTTAACCAACCAATAATTTTCAGGATTTAACCGAGACTTTGCAGATTTAAAGTGTGGTGTGGTGCATAAGCATCACACCACATCAAGCTAATTGTTGTATCTAGAGATGATTATTTATGATTCATAAGCAACAGACAATGAGCCATTATCAATTGAATTATGCAGCTGAGTTACTGAATTAGAGTACTTGCTTATTTAGACCTGGGTACTTACAGACATGGGCGCAATTAGGTGGGGGACACGGGGATGTGTCAGCAAATAGGGTGCATGAGTTTAAGTGTGTAAGTAAATGGGGTGCATGAGTTTAGGGTGCACCGTAACGAAAAAGGTTGAAGAGCACTGGACTAGATGACCTCATTGTCTTTTACCAATCCTTTGTGACAAAGGAAGGAACCATTGCTTGTGTAGAACTTTGCTTTTAAATTACGCTATAGCTTCTGCATTAGTCTATATCCTATGCAATGCTGTATGATCTATTGACGGTGTGAACCATTAATTTGTCGCAAAAAAACAGTACACTTACTTACTCGTACAACCCAGATTACAGCATTGCATACTATGCTTTCTCTATGTTAGTTCAGTTGCAACCTACGTTAGGTGAACAAAAACAGACTACTGGCAAGGCAAACACAATTCGACTAATCCGCGCTGTTTTTATAAGGTGTTCGAAAGCTGGAACGCAGAACTGCTCTTTTGCATTGTCCAGGTGTCAACTCAAGAGACTGCGACGTGCAAAAAATCAAGAGACCAAACGTGCTGTTGCAACCAGTGGGCTCTGCAAACGCAGGAGCAGTGGTGCAAGTAAGACTCATTGTAAAATTTGCGACACATTATAATTTCCAACATGATTTAACCTAAATCAACAAGAGGTATTCACATGTAATGAGGTAAGTTTCCAATAGTGCTTTATCACTATACAAAACGAGTTGTTTAGCAGCAACATTGTAATGCACCCAGGTACTTTCCCGGGCGCCTCATGGGTACACACCCCGAACGCCGGACAAACATTGAAACACGGTGTTCTTCAAAACACCGTGGCCATCTTTATACAAAAAATAGTTTGTCAAATTTGTCACAAAGAAAACCTCGACACCAAGTCAGATAAGTCAGAAAAACAACCCTTTGGTTGGACACTGGCGCCAGCAGACAAGTTCCACCACGCCTATGAAGCCGTGCGTATGGTCTTCCAAGTAAGTGTGGCAGTGCCGGCCAGCTGTTACAGCAATAGCTCCATAAGGATATCCTACTGCTGATAACTTACGCATAAAAGGCGTTCTCGTCGCTTGGGCAGACAGGGCAGGTGATGTGGTTCATGCGAAGGTGACGGTACAGCTCGTCTCTGTCCAAATAACGATGGTTGCAATACCTGCAAATCCGACAGTAAATCAGTCATTAATTGCTATATATCTGCAGCAGCGCAAAACCCACTGAAATTCCGACTCACATAATTTTTCACTGAAAGTTAACTTGAGGTCATGTTGTTACTGACCATCTTTCTAAAAGCAAAACAACGAGCAAAAACTGAACGCAAGTTACAAGGTTGTGTGAAACATTCCACTGGGTGTTTCGCAATGAGACGACGCAAAGCGGAAGGCTTGGAAGTGAACAACAACCGATGGGTGACGTGGGACAAGTAATCCACACTGGTCAAAACTACACAGCAGCAAGACTTCAAATTTTCAAATCAGAACGAAACGACGCGCTTTATCTGTTACACCAGCTACAATTCAGATATATTATCCATCACATCAACTACCAGAGAAATGTGTGAAATGATAAGATGGCCGCACTGTGATGAAATTTCTAGCATATCACAGCCTGGAACACTTACACTTTAAAGCAGTGATTTTCAACGTGAAGCGTGGCAATGCTTTAGATGCGCGTGCAGTTTTTCAAATTCATCAATTGCTTCCATAGCTTAATACTTTCAAAACAGACAGGAATGCTCTTTACAAACATATTTACAATGAAAAATTTACGATTTGGCCACATAGTCGTGTAGTGAAACATGGTGACAGTAGGGTTTTTCTGAAAATCAAAGTGGAGTGTGGAGCAACTAAGGTTGAGAACCAACGTCTTAAAAGAACAATGGGAGATCTGGTTCAAAATCAACTACACCTGCGATGGGAATCACAAACTACACAAAGAGAAATATATCGACAATAATTAGGATGAAACCGCTTTTGGCCAATTTCTTTATATTCCAAATAAGGTCAAAAGTTGATTAGGGGCGAACCAAATGCTGATTGTACCTGATGATTGCGTATCCGACCAAAACATATGGCGCGCCTCACATTAAAATCTTGACTCGAACAAATAACTGCAGCAAAAAATAATTTGCCTCGTTTACAGTGTGTTACAAAACGTCCGGGTCTGATTTCTACCACCTTCTACAGACGCACAGTATTTTTTCTATCAACTTCGTATTTCGAAAAGATTTTAGTATTTAAAGAGCAAGGTCTGATTGGTAAGTGGGCGGCGAAGAATTCGATGAGGGCGATGGAAAAAAGCTACACGTAAGGTATAATACGACCTTACGTAACAGTAAGATGTTGTGGGTTTCCGCAGTGGATATACCTAAGATTCGTCTCATGCAGGTAACTTTCCGGGACTGGATGAGCACCCCAGTGTAGATAGTACTCTGTGCTTCAAATTGAAAGGCGGGGTTCAAAAGAACCACCGAAACAAACACTATTTCAGGAAAGAACAAAGAAATAGCTTAGCCAAACTTAACAATCTTGCGCAAGACAGGCACATAGTATTTTGCAGCGCTGAAAAAGACAGTAATATTGTGATCTTCAACTACGAAGATTATAACATCATGCTTAGAGACTTGCAAAATTTGAAACAGTGGGCACGGTGGATTGCATCATTTCAGATCATTCTGAATAGGTCAGACAGACTTGCAATACCTCGATGATAAAACTTCATAAACTGAACTTTGCGAATGACAGTGCGCTTTTAGACAGTACAGGTATAAAATTATACGAAGAGTTGTACTGTAAAGTACAGTACCACCTGAGCCATTGCAAAATTTTTTGTTACAATAGACCGCTTTATGCTTACCCTCTTTTCAAAACACGCAAAATACTTGTCAAAGAATTGTTACTTGCTGATGTTACTGACATTCCGGTGCGTTTATTTCAATCTGCGGGTAATATCCCCACATCTCGGATCACTGTGACATTTCTGAAGTTTTGCTTTAGCCTGTTAGTGTTCAATTTTGTAGTTAAGGAGCGAAAGAAGTTTGCGTGAAGATCTAATTTGCTGGCAAAAGTTAACAAAGAACGCTTTGAAAAGAATGAAACCAAGGCAACGTTTTTCGGTTTTTACCCTGCCGACAGTCTGCAGTTCTATTCAACTATCGCGTTTTGTTTCGTAGTAGTAGTAACTGTCACGGCATATCTACCCGCTTTGAAATTCAACTTGCTGGGACTGAAGATGCCGTGATAGCAGTGAAATCGATTTTCCTTAACATCACTGTGTGCTGGTTCAGGTGCTACTGACTCGATGGAGACAGGATTTAATAAACGTGGTCTCCACACCACAGGACCAAAACTTCCGAATGGCGAAACGAGGTCAGCTCGGCGAATCTGTGGGCGATCAGTCGAGCACGCAGACGCGGAATTCCCTGGCGCAAATGGCAGGTTGACACATACCAGGTCGTACGGACAGAAACAATCACGAATTAGGAAAAGCCAATTCCGCAAAGCGCATGGTTGCATAGACTATATAAGAATGCCCTTTCGGAAAAGAGGCATGGATAGTTACATTTAAGGATATGGGCAGTTCAAGAATCGCTACGGATAACAGAAAGTAAAGGGCAAGAAGATACTGAGCTTAAAAGATAAGTAGGGCTTCTGGCTTTTAAAAACCACGACAACTAAAATTTTCAGTACAAATTTTAAACTCACCAGCAAATTCGTTTATTTGCATGTTAGGTATACCTCAACGTCATCTACATTGCTCCGTGCATCTCTTATTATTCGATAAACGGATAGGGAAGAAAGCAAAAGGAGAAGTAAAAACGAAACTTGAAGTAGGGATGATCAATTCAAAAAAAATTACTGCTTCAGATTTCTAGAATATTTAAATAGAATCCAAAATACCGAATGCTATTCTGAAATTTTCCACTTCCAGTAATTGAGCAAAACCGGCATAAAGACAACGTATTATTCACATCAACAAAACCAAACCGCAATACAAAGTTCTAGTGTATCCCAGTGCATAGTAAGGTTATCTCAATGTTATGTCTGCCCGATAAACGAGATTGCAACTTGGCAGTAGTTAACTCGCACAGGAAAAAGATCTCTCAGAAGATGCTGACGTGGCAGGTGTGCAGGGATATTTTAAACTCAATTGCTTTAACAAAAACAGCCATTCAGCATTGTTGCGTCACCAGCCAAATATGTCAGCATCATTTGGTTGAACCTTTAACTTCAGACAGCTTGGCATTTCTGTTTGTTCGATTGCTCTTCACATGAAGTGAGAGCGAGCGGCAAAAAAAAGAAAAAAAACAAGCGCAACGGAGAAGCACGTTCCCTTTTTTTCTCGCTATAGCCACTCGTTCGCATTGCCAGCTCAGATCAAAACAAACGTGGCAGTTACAGTATTCGCACGTGCCACACACGTGCACGCACAAATTCATTCCCAATGCTCTTGCGAAAGATACGAACCGAATATTTTTGTCCGGTTTGAATTGGCATTTTGGATTCGGATAGTTTAAGTTTCAGATCCCCCATAGTCTCTTGTCTGAATTGCCTATCCCTATCATAAATTCAAACAAGCATTAGAGCTAGTGAGCAAAATCGCCTCAATCACCTCTCGAGTTCGCCGCAATAAAATGAAACCCATGGCGTTGTTGTTAAAACATGTAACTATTGAAAGCATATTGACGCATAGCTGTGACAGCTTAAGTCAGCGGTTCCCAGCCGAGGGTTCCCGGGGGGTTAATTATTCCAGCTAACGTTACTAATTAAACAATTCAAATTGCTAAATGCGTGCATTGCAATTTCTGTTTCACGCTGCGGTTACCACGCTGAAGATGGGCGTTGGTGCGGTTGTAAGTGCATTGTGACGTTTGAATGTTCATGGCACGATTATGGCGAGATTGTTTGATGTTACAGAACTCGGAAGTTTCTGGTGTTCAACCACGCAAAGTTGCCAGAAATTGAGTAAAAAAGGCCTGTCTATTTTGTGCCTTTGCAACAACACATTTGTGCGAATCTGGATTTTTCTCTCTGCTTCATTTGTAAAACAAGTATTGGAACCGTTTGAACCACTCGAACGATTTGGGCGTGGCTCTGAGTAATTGTGTGCCAAGGTACGAGCGGATAATTTCAAAGAAGCAACAACAATAAAGTCACTAGGTTTGTTTCTAATGAGCAGTGAGGTATGAAAGTTGAACAGTACGAGAGTGTTTCTGTTGCTTCGTCAGTAGACCTACGTATGACGAGCAGTGATTTAAAAAATGGAGATACTGCAAAATCGGACTCTTTTTGCGATTTCTGCGCTTTTTCTGAAACGAGGGGGTGCACTGTATTTTTATGAAAAGGGTATCATCTTCAAAAAAGGTTGGAACCTATGGCCTAAATCAACACCGGCGGCGATTTCCAGGCTTCTTGTAACTGACTCTAGAAAGCAACAAATCTAACTAACATACCTGCTCATTTGACTTTGTCAGCGTTCGAAACTCGTGTCTGTGCTTGTCAAAACACACCCGCCTTTTAGATACTAGTAGAATATTAAGAAGTAATACATTAATATAAGGAATAAGGATGAAAGATTGCATCGATTAGTTTTTACAAAATTTTTCACTGCAGTTTGGAGCAAAGCTCTTCCTACTTTCGTAAAATCTTTGATTCACAGCACGCTCACTTACTGACAAAGTGGGTGACCCTTATGGGCGCTGCCCTCTCCACTGTCTCCGGCTTCTTCATGAGAACGCAGTGCTTTTGGTGAGTAAGTTTTCCTTTCGTCGGTGAATATCTAACAGTAATACATTATTACGCGCGTTCATCCACAAGCACACAAAAAGCAGTTACTTGCATAAACCTGATGATCTGAAAACCCCTAAACATGGCGTGAAAATTTTCCCGGGGCAAGCTAGCAGCTACAGACCAACATACCATCACATGCAGTGTTTTTTCAGGTGCTTTGAGGGAACGAAACGGTCTCTCAAAATACAGTAGAACTTGGTTTTATGACCAACCCCTAAATACAATAAGCAGGGTTCCTACGCAATTTTGAATATAAATTTCCAGATTTTTTCCAAGACATTTTCAGAACTTTTTCCAGATCTAATATTTTCGAATGACCTACCCAGGTCACATACAGGCACCATAGCATTTAAGACGAGAAGTGAATTCATATGAATCTTCAATAAAATATTGTGAAAATGTATGACGTATGTCCAAAGATCAAGTCTGGAAAATTACTTGTACTTTTCCAGACTGCATATAGGAACCCTGACCAAGACCTCGCTTTATGACCACCTTGGTATTCAGATGGTCACCAAATTCAAACATTAAAAAAGCCCTGGTCGCATGTGGAGTGGTCGGCCCTTGACACGAACTAAGTGTGTTATGCAATCGGTAAATAGCATAAAAGCAATTGAAAGGCCAGAATATGAAGTATACTCATATACGACGAATCGTTTCGTTACATACAGTACATAAATAATGATAATAGTACGTTTGACCACTGAATTTCAGGTACAAACGCGGAAAGTCTTCATTGTTTTCGTGTTTCGTATTTACGCTTTATCTTGCAAATGAAAGGCACTCACTTTGCAATGACGTAGACAGATTTCACAAAAATACTCTCGATGTTCTGTTTTCACATGTTTTTTCAAATTATCGAAATCGTCGAATTTATATCCACAGTGTCGACATTTATGTTCCAGCAGCTTTCTGAAAATGGAATAAACGGGATTTTTAACGAAACTTCGAACAATGTAGAAATTCAATTTGGCGCAAACGACAGAAACGGAATCAAAGAAGACACGTCGCTTTCTAGTACAGCTTGTCTAGAAGACAGCTTACTTGTGGAGGTCATAAAGTCGCCTATTCTCGAACAAGATCCCATGCTTTTGCTCCTTCAGAAACGAAGAACTGTCGCGTTTACCCGGTGGCTTCAGTGTCTGAGTGAACCATACCTTCCAACATATAAACAGTTGCGTTGAAGCATGATATTGTTATTACATGTCATTTTGCATCGCCGAACCAGAGTGGCAGGATTGAAAGCTTACGCGATTAACCGTTTGAAATCGAGAACGACCGCAGGTGAAACAGTTTTACTTCATCTACCGCAGGGGTCACCAACGTGGTGCCCGCGGGCACCCGGAAGGACCAAGTAGGTCGCCCGCGGACCTGTTCTAAAAATAACATTAGCATGATCAATGTCTTCACATTAACGAATATCAGTACTAAAATGATTGAAGGTGAATTAAGCAAAATTTTTATTTCAGATTTGTGTATCAAAGTACTAGCCCTTCGCATTAATCGGTACACAAGAAGTAGCTCGCAGTTTCAAAAAGGTTGGTGACCCCTGATCTACCGATTATCAGCGCCGCTTTTGACAACGGTATATGCGCGCATGAATTCTCACACAAAAACACCTTTCGCGTGTTGGCATTCCATCGGTCATTGTGACTTTCTATAATTACACTGCCAGATCTGAACGAAGTATCCTCAAGTGGGGAAACTCCCTTTGAGCAGCGGCTTTCAACCTATGTGCTGTGGCATCTGCGGTTTCACTCAACGCTTCACTGATATGCTACGAATGTGGTTAACAAAAGCGAGCTAAAGTAATTTGAAGCTTTGACGCGCAACACGAGGATAATAGTTTGGACACCAATGTGCAAGCACGGTCAAAAAACAGCTGATCTGCAACTGCACTTCACAGCACCCGCAAAATAGGAGAAAAAAATATCCCGCCATCTAACAAGCCTGGAGTGCTGCGGTGATAAAGCTCGCGCGGACAATGCCAATCAAATGCAACTGGCAACATCAAAGTCGAATTGCGCGCTTTTGTCGGGGTAGCGACAACACATTTCACTCCGATTGAGTGAAACACCACGGATCACTAGTTTGCCCTCCAGAGATGTGCAGACGGCAGAAAAAGCAACGGGAAACACGAACCAATCAAGGCTAGTTTAAGACAAATTACAAGCAAACTTGAACGCGCGCTATTGCTAAACTTGCAAACAGAAGTGTGGTCCAGCGTGGGTTGTCCAGAAAATCGTCGTAACGACGATAAAAACCAACATCTGCATGTGGGTAATCAAGAAAAATATAGTGGGCTTTTGCCAGAAGCAACTTTTTTGCCAACAATGTTACGTTCTACTCCAGGAAGAAGAGTTTATGTTGACGAGCAAATTTTATCAACGGCATTTTGCCCACATAATACATCGACCGATTTATATCGGCATGCCGATGTATACGGCCGAGCTCTATTTATATTGTAATGCAGTAGAATATCAAGATTTGTTCCGTCATGCAACCCACCGCGGGAACAAAATTCACTACAGCTGCCTATGGGGCCGTAGAAGAAAGTAATCTGCAGTTAGATTTTTCAAAACAACGCGCGAAGATCGTGTCTCGCAGGACGATCGACGTTGATTGTTTGCGTCTACGATTTTAGCCAGGGCTGCGGAGCCGTCGCAATAATGACACGGCTCCGGAGTTATTCTTTTCATGAACACGGCTCCGGCTCCAGAGCTCTTGGTTTCGATGAGTGTAGCTCCGGAGCCCTCCCTTTTCATAGCATGGCTCCGGCTTCTATTCGTTTTTACTCATTTTTCAATTGTGTTGGTGTGCCTCAAGTTGACTGGAGAAAGGAATATATCTAGTGCACAAAACCAAAAGAATATAACAAACTTATGAGTAAATTAATCTGGAAGTTTTTTTACAATCAGCTGTCTTACCACGAGAAAATCAGCGAAAACAACAATCACAGGTTCAGACGCTTCAAAGAACAGTTACTAGCAGAAACGTAACGGTAATACAAACAATATCTGGAAAGGCAGTCGCTGGCTTTGCTGTTAATACCTGGTGAACTTTTGCTATTTCTTATGACCGGAATCAAGAAAACGGCTGTTTGGAAAGCTACATTTGTGTCCCAGCATTTAGAAACAGTCCAGTCCCAATCGGCCAAGTGTTTTGCACTCGTTGGATGCTTTGCCTGTTACAGTCTTGACGATTCCAGCTAACAGCTCTCCGGGAAAACCATAGAAAAAGAGGGCAAAACACTAAAAATTTCTTATCTTTTGCACTTATAATAGGCAGTGATGAATCACAAAGTACCGTATTTTCGGACCATAAGGCGTACTTAAAATCCTCTAAATTTCTCAAAAATCAAAAGTGCGCCCTATAATGCGGTGCGCCTAATGTACGAATCTACTTGTGCTTTCTCATCTAGGACCAATTGTATGTGGTAAACGGTGCTGTGGTAAATGTTATGTGGTAAAAATTGTATGTGGTAAACGGAGCGATTGTATGTGGAAAACGGTGCACCGTGTAAATGGTGCTATTTATTTAATTGCTAGTTACGATATTTTTGTAAACAGGCCATCGTGTTACGTAATAAACCAACAACAATTGCAATAAGCAGTGTACGTGGTTCCAAGAGTAGCTAGCTCATACCGCAGATCGTATTACTCCCAGAGGCTCCTGACCAAATTGGCGCACACCGAATCAAACACGCACGCAACTTTTATTTTACTGCATTCCTGTCTAGCGGATTAGGCATGCGTGACAGATTAAATTCGCTCGTATGTAAAGACAGATTAGACTCCCAGTGGCGACTTCGCCACTCGGGAGTTACTGTGAAAGACTTGAGTACAGTTTGACTTATCTAAGTTTTGCTTCATTTAATGCGCCTAATCCTTACGTATAGAAAAAGAACAGGTAGCATGCAATTTTTGATACTGCGCCTTAACACATTTTAACCTGCAAAGGTTAGGACAAAAGAAGACTGGTTACCTTGCTGAAAACAAAATTTGTTTCCACAAATGAAAACTCAAGAAAGTCCACATTTGTTTACATTGCACTTTTATACCCTCGTGAAAATGTACTGCCATGTGTCATCCAAAGCCATGCTAGTTCGCTACCAACGAGTTATCACTTTCATGTTATGCTGCTGCTAGTAAACGTAATGGTTCCTAGTGAACTTTGCCAGTAATCTAGTAAATCTTGCTTGTAAGCCAATGTTTTCTAATGAAAATTCCTACTTTACAATGGCGTGCCGTGCATTTCACACTTAGGTCCGCAATGGTATCATATCTGAATCATACTCGGGCAGCAAGATTACACGGCTACGAAAGCTATGGATTTTACCTATTATAGCTTAGTTCTTTTTAGATAGCTACACTACTACAGACCCGGTTTGATCATTCTGACTAGCAAGTATGTTGTGGTAGTTAACGTTTTTCTTGCTTCTACAAGTAAAACCGCGCATGTGTAGCTACGATGACACAGCCTTACGATGATTAAACCAAGGAAACATCACAGACTCGCAGATTCATTGTTGCAGCCTAGTTAACAAGGCCTCTCGGCGTCTGGACGATGTCACCGAAAGTCGTCATTGTTTCCAGGAAACCGAACTCCCACTGGAATCAAAAATCTGGATGTCCACTGCCGCATGGCGCGGTGTCGTTAGCATCATTTAGTTATAAGAATCGGACAAAAGTAGACTTTTGACATAGCAAAGCTTTACCTTTAGTGAAATTACGTTGAAGGACATGCGCAAAAGTTGCAGTTAGTTCGTTGCACTCTCTATCTAGGAGGCCTTGAAAACATCTGACAAGTAGTAACTTCAGCATTTGCCAACGATGGTTCGGAACTAACTTTCGCCAAGCTTGCACAGCCGATCAAAAGGATGAAGTTGAATTCCTAGATGTTAATCATTGCATAACTGCTGACGATGATTTTGGTTTTGTCACTGAAGACTTCGTTAAACCCACAGCAGAGGGAAGGCAGTTCATAAACGGTAAATCACATTCAAGTCAATCTTATTTGGAGAAGCAATAAGATTGAGACGTGTTAACCAAAGGAAAGAAGACTGCCTCAGCAGCTTAAACCGACCCAAAGAAAAAGCGATCCGCGCTCTAACTTCCCTTTGGACATGACTAATGACATGATAGCAGTGGCATCAGATTGGGAAGAAAGACTACGGGCTCCAAAAGCCGACAAGAAAGATGATCCACAGGTTTGGACTGTATCTTTCCCCCACCCGATAACTCTCACACAGAGAGAGATAAACTTAAACCTGAAGGCAATGATAATCTACAAAAGACCAACTACAACTGGACAATTACTACAAGCACCTTGCTTTAAGCAAGACGAGAGAGTATGTCAAAGGGTTGTCGGGTCCTTGTGGCCACTGTGCACTTTGTGGTAACTATGGGAAACACAACAAATCAATGGTGCCATTTGTTTCACAAATAATGAGCAAAAGTAAAACTTTCCCACTCAACCAAAACTTGACATGCGCGAACTATGGTAATTACGAAGCGACTTGTGTTATTTGCCCCGAAAAATATGTCGGTCAAATCAAAGAACAAATTTTACAATAGATGGCGAGCGCACCGCAATAATTGGAACAGACCCAATTGTGGAATTGATGAAAATAAAGATAAAGTGGCCTTGTCGCGGCACTTTTCAGAATTCCATGGAAATGTAAATAAACCACCGATACATGAGGCTTACATCGTTACTTCTGTTGAAGAACCTAATTCCCTTTCTTTGGAATTCTGTGAAAAAAGTGGCATCACAAACTTAACGCACAAATTAACACTCAAAACATGATCCTCCCACGCGTAAGATAACTTTTTTGTTTCCCTTCTGCTGAGCGTTGATGTATTTCAGTTCTGCGGAGCGTTGTTGTGTTTCATTTTTCGCGGCCAGTGTGCAGACGTTTTTCGCTCGCGTGAGTCACCGCATTTCTATCGTGCCCGCAGAGACTTGGTTGCCATAGAGACCAAAGCGCATGTTGACTGAATCATAACGCAGGTTGTTTCAGCTATTTCGGAAGCCTCGCCCTACGAGAAGTTACTTTTATCAGAAAGCGACTTTTTTGTGGTGTTAATATCGTTAGCTGGCATTGAGATTTATTAAGTTCTTGTTATTTGTGCAGTAAGTTTTGAAGCTTCAACGTATGCATGTAGTTGAGCAAGACGTATTGTTTTATTTGTCGCGGTTGGATCTGTGCGTTTTTTTTCATTGCAGTCTTGAGGTTGTTTACTTTTTCTGACCTTGTTTTAACCTTTCACCGTTTCACACCTGTTAGAGTGCTTGCCGATGATACGACTGACGATGCGTAGTGTTATGTGAAATCGATTTCCTATTAAAAATTTGCGATTGATTCCTTGCTTCTTTCACCTGAGGAGTGAAGTTACTAAGAGGCCTTGGTTCTACTTTCGGCCGGCTCCTACCAAGACCTTGGAAGTTGGTACTGTGGCCTTCTTACCAGCTGCACAGTTGCGAGACTATCCAGAACGCAACGAACAACGAGTCAAATGACACCAGATCTAGTAAACGCTCAGTCGTGGCGCTACAAGACCGCTGTAGTTACAAACCGCCATCAAAATATTGTCTCAAAAAAAATTATAAGCAATTCAAAGCAAATGAGATTGCTGTTTCAACCTCAAAACGTGGCAAGCAATTGCACTACGGCATGGGTTTCATTTTATTGCGGCGAAGTCAAGAGGTGATAGAGGCGATTTTCCCACTAGCTCTATATGCTTGTTTGAATTTATGTTAGAGATGGGCAATTCAGAATAGTGAATCTGGGGGGTTCGAAACTTAAACTATCCGAATCCAAAATGTCAATTCAAACCGAATCCGAAAATTCGGTTTTTATCTTTCGCAAGAGCACGTAAATGAATTTGTGCGTGTCTACTTCACGTGTGTGACACGTGCAAATACTGTAACTGCTACGTTCAGTGTTGCCATTGGAGTCAGTCTCGTCAACACCAGATTGTTGCCTGTTTCAACATCAGATTTTTACGTTACAGCTTAATACAGTGGTTTTTAACCTTTTCTGCACCGCAACCCATTATAGCAAGTTAGGAACCCACTATAACCCAACGCCCCCATCTGAAACTCGAATGATCTGGTGCGTTTTTTTTTTCATTGCAGTCTTGAGGTTGTTTACTTTTTCTGAACGTAGCAGTTACAGTATTTGCACGTGTCACAAAACTCGAATAAAGCAAATGTAATACAGCTGTGTAGATAAAATAACTACTAGCGTTCCCTCTAAATTGCTTCACGATCCCTCTGGGGGGTCGTGACCCCCAGGTTCAAAACCACTGGTTTAATACAAGCTAAATGTTTCTGTTAACAACAGCTAACAAAGCGCGATAGCCCCCACGTTGAATCCGAAACATAGCGAAGTATCGTCCTAAAATGGATAAGTCGTTTTTGCGTAACGCATATGTTATTCTCAACGCAGTGAAGAGAGTTTCTTCAGCTTGGAACGATAACCAAGCATGCATAAGGTTAAGAAATTGATGAAAGATAATTAAAAATTGTGAATCGTTTGTTTTGGTAATAGCCGTCAATAAATGATGCGGACTAGTTGCGATAGGTGAGAAAAAAGGGAACGTGGTGCTCCGTTGCGCTCGCTCTTTTTCATTTTTTTGCTCGCTCGCACTGCGTGCTGTGAGAAATCGAAAAACAAACTGTTAAAAAATTGTTTAGGCTTTCTTTCCTCATCGGAAAACCTGGCAATCACGTTGTAGCGGTAGATTTACTTCTCCGCAAGCGCAACTGCACAGAGTGGTGCATTGAGGATTGAAATTCAAGGTCATCCACAAACTTACCTCCGACAGTTCGGCGCGGCAAGCTGGACAGTGCTTGTCAGTGCAGAGCACCCGAAGCTTAGTTGAGCACCTGTGCAAAATAATACTTTCACGTGACTTAATTAGAAAGTATAACATTCTATTATTGGCCTCAAGCTGTCAGCGAAATTGACAAAAAGTTCAGTAATACACAGAAATGCAATGTGGCCCAGATGAACTAAATGCCGCAAAAGGAAGTTCTACTGCCTACGCACGCTGTAGTTACGTCTGTTGTCTTAATGTTGACTCGAACACTGAGCACGTATGCGTACGTTTATCAAATCAGAAGGTCGAGAACTGACAACTTCAGACACAGACTGGCATGCATAACTAGCCAGCAACGATCGCTTTTCCTGAGGTATTTGATGTGCTTTGTGGACAAACTGTTTGTGTACCAGACTGGACTTCCATTCAATTTAAGAAAAGGTTTGGACCAAAACAAAAGCATATTCTTGCAATCACTACAAAGGAAACTGAATACACGTAACAGTCGGGTATCATTTTAACATAGTTTAGATCAAGCTCACTGCAACTTCATCTTAGGCAATCACCTTAATGAACAAAATCAGTTAACTACAACATGGTGTTTTTATATATGCTACCCATTAACTATCATGCAAGTCAATAGTACTTAAAATTCACAGGTTACCTGTAACATATAGGATGAAAACACAATCCATACGCAAATATTTCAACATCGTCAGAACATACCATGCAAGATCGACTTTTTGAAAATTCACGAACTGAAAAACAAAATTATCTTCCAAGCTGTGTATACACTGCAGTAAACACAAGTCTGTGCTGTGAAACATTTTTGATTTAACCTTTTTAGAGAAGAAGGAATGCTTGATTTTAAGAGCTACAAAATGTGCATGTAGTTCCAGATTTAAAAAGGCTTGGCATGACTTGACTACATAAAGACGGCAGCAAAATAAGACTGTTTAAAAAAATGATTCTACAACGTTCCTACAAATTGCACATTTTGCCTCTACTACGTTCCTACAAATTGCGCAACCAGTGGGTGCACTTCCCTACGGGGGTCAATAAATTTCCAGGAGGGAACAAGCCCTTACGCACTGTACAACATGGAAAGCTTCATCAACAAATTTATCAATACATTATATTTGTTTTACATAATTATTGAAGTTGGAGGCTTGAAACAAAGTACAATTACTTAAGGGAGGCATGGTAGAAAAAAGGTTAATAACCACTGCACTAAACAGTTTACCTAAACAAGATTACCTAAAAGAGCTGCAAAATTAAATTTAGCCTTTGTGGGAAGATTTCTGCAAAATTGGATTTATTGTTTTTTTTCAGCCTGGGTCACACCAAAGTGACTGCAGGTATCAATAAAGTCTGCATCCCCTATTAAACTTTCAACTCAACATTTACTGTAATGTTTCTCTGAGTCCTTTGGGGGAATATCAAAAGTACTCCTGGGAAATTCCAAACACTCTGACACTGTCCCAACTAACCCAGAGTTCCAAGAACCTATTGCAATATCATGATTATAAAAGTAACACTATAATTTTTATCAGCCTATGTCATGGGTCTCCAAATGCAGCCCATGGGCCGAATCCAGTTCACAAAGACATTTCATCTGGCAGCAAAAACATTTTGTCAATAATGAAAAAATCATATATATATATATATACAGNNTATATTTATAAAAAAATCTTGATTTGGTAGAATGTAACATATCCTGAAACAATCACATTATGCAAGATGTCTGGCACCCTCAGACTCTTGTGTGAAAGCTTATGCAACCCTCCCTTACGAAAGTTGACACCCTTGTCACGCGTGATCTTTCACAACTGTTTATAGTGTTTAATGAACATTGGAAAGTTAAATGAAATCAATCAACACAGTTTAATTTCAATTAAAAAATTATGATGTTGATATGTACCACAAAAACAAGACCATTAGGCTAAGACACTTCTCTTAGTTACTAAGGCCATGCACATCCAACTAAAACCTTGTCAAAATAATGTACACAGGTCAGACAACTACCAATCAGTTATGAACGGTGATACAGTAGTTTGTAACTCCTTAAAAAAATTGGTAAAGACAACCCATGGATCTAACAAATTGGTGATAACAATTGTGACTGTGCAGTTAGAGAAAGAAAATATTTGACGTTTCACACCATTACACTCTTTCCACAACTAGATAAGCTAACTCCACATGTGTGGTACCATTCACATTGCACAACAGTTTTCCAATACTTTGCATTATGTAAAAGACTAATCAAAAGAATAAGTAACAGGCTTACAACAATTAAACAAAATGCAACAGTAAATAAAGAAAACTACACAGACCAAGAATTTCTTACTTATGTTTTCAATGGCAGAGCTTGACGGTGCTTTTAGTTTGGCAGACAAGTCACTAGCAGATGTGATGGGAATACTGTTATTTTCCTCTACAGTTGAAACAACCGATATTACATCAGGTACAACTAAATGCACTACTTCGTCGACCAATGCAAACTTGTCGGGAAACTTCAAAACAAATTGTCTGATTCCAACTCTCTGAAATTAAAATATTTGAAGACATAATGCATATAACTCCAAGTACATAATAATTTGAATTGGGTTAGACCAGGCCTGTACAACTCAGAAAGCTGAAAGAGCCAAATTGATCCACATAAATTCGCCGCAGGCCACTAAAGTCTGTTTCAATTCTGAAAGGACAATTAATTATCTGAAGTCATGCTTTTGCAACATTTTCTGAAACTGAGAAAGCTCTTGCAGGCCGATTGTGGCCCACAGGCCGTATGTTGTGTAGGCCTGGATTGGACACTAAACAGCAACGATCATGTGAAATTGCAATTAGTCTGCATAAACATGATGCAGTCAAATCAATCAGCAACATTTTTATAGGAAATCAATTACACTTAATTCTATATGTTTTCAGTTCCGAAATCTTACTCAAATGTAAGTCGTTGAGATCTCCTGAACATGCTTTAGCAGCTGGAAAGACCTGCTCTTTGTTGCTTTGCTTACTTCTTGTTGTAATCACTCATTGATTGAACTCAATATTGTTGAGCTTTGTGTGGTTTTAACACAGTGTTGCTATGTTACAGGTATTGTGGCTATAACACGGTGTTGCTATGTTACAGTTTTTGGGGAGGATGGCAGGTGCCTTCATGTGGCCCTCCCTGTTATGACATTGCTTGAATTGTCAACCAAACCTATCACTAGGCAGGTGCAAGATAAGCGTTACTGACCGGCTAGCCCACAAAAACAAGACATTCACCATCGTCTTCAGGAGACCCACTGCACAACTGCAGACAGGCTAGTGATTCCCAACTTCACAATAGCTGGGTCAGTCCTGAGCAGGAGGCATGACCTTGCCATGCTTGTTCACGAGCAGTTGGAATAGTCACTGGTCAACCAGTCTCCAGAGCAATCAGAGACTGAGTGGTTGTGTGTAGACATTGCAGGATGTAAGATCATTAAGTTCAATTAAAAAATTATGATGTTGATATGTACCACAATAAACAAATTAATTAATTATCTAATTTGCTAATTAATTAAATATTTTTATTATTTAGATTATAACTTTTGAACCTGAAACCCCAGCAGGTCATCCAAAGTATCAAAAGACTTGGATTGTAGCCTAGTTTCCAATAAAAACTCAGCAAAATACTACTATCTAATGGTTTAAGCCCAGGGCCAGGTGAAGTGGGCCAATTTAAAATATAAGATTTAGCGGCCGTACTGGCATATATTTAAGCAAAACAAGCGCAAGGCAACCGCACTTTGCAAAATTATCAGCCAACAAGCAAGATTAAGGCAGTCATTGATTGCTACAATGCTTTGCAAACTTTTCTTTTAATAAATTTGTTAAAATGTTTGACATTTTATTATACTTTTAAGCACAAGAAAATGACATATATACTAGGTAAAACCTATACTTAAATTAAATGTATCTCATAAATATAACTCGAACTCATTGGCGGCAGTACTTCATATAAACAAATGTAATACAGCCGGCAACAGCAAAAGGTTGTACACCCCTGGTTTAGTTGTACGCATTGCTGCCTTTTCCTTTGTAAAGTTGGCAGCCAAGGTTGCAATTTTTTAATAAGAATAACTTAATCAGTAGTTTCTGTTTATGGGTTTTATTAAATCTATTTGATACTTCATGTACGTTGCATAACTGATGATGCCTACCTAATAAGTGAAACATACTCATAAGATCTTAGTGTCTGATTCTGCCTGGAAATGATTCCTTTCAACAGACAGTATTCAACAGGAGACTGAGTGAGATTTCAAGAACTGACAATGTGTCGAGCACTTGAAATCAATTTCCTATTTAAAAAATTTGCTGAATTGACTGTGGCACTTTTACGGAGACAAATTACTTGAAAGTCCAAACCATCACAAAGTCATGATAATGGAGCCCATTTGGCTGAATCCTTGAAAACTTGCAGCAAACCTAGAGCTTTTAATTGTCATGTTAAATGCATTGCAATACCACAATCATGCAGACATAGGGCAATTACAGCACAAATGTAATCGATTACAATTACTTGCCACCAGCTCGATTACAATTACCAATAAACAAAATCACAATGTAAACGATTACGATTATATTGAAAATAATCACGATTACAATCGCGAATGCATTTGTCTTGAAACATTTTCAGAACGAAAACAAACCCCATTTGTATGGTTCAATGTAAGTATATTTTCAGACAACATGCGATATGAATGAATGCAACATACAAAATAACTAATCTTTTTGGATCAAGCACCGGAAAAATCACACTAATTGTTTAATGAGATGTTCATGCAGTCGACTGGCCTGCATAGGGGACCTACCCATCAACACTCAGAAAAAACTTGAGAAATGATGGTGAATCCAGGTGTGGATGGCTATACTAGAAACCCAAATAAACGGAAAATACCCCAAAAACGCAAAAAGACGACAACCTACTGAAAACCAATTAAAAAATAGTAACACTTTGGAATTTGGCCGCTTTCAAAGATTTTCGCGAAAAAAACACCGAAACCCACGTGGCTTTGCGTGGGAATTTCTCTGGTATGGTAAGCACTATTGACCCAGTCAAAAGCTTAAAAGACACTCGAAAAAACATTTTTTAGTTGGTGGGAACGGATTTTTTGTGAGTAACGTCACAAGTGGAAGATTTTTAGGCCACCTTCACCCACTTTACCTGGCAAACCATTAGATGGTAGTATTTCGCTAAGTTTTTATTGGAAACTAGGCTACAGTCCGAGTCTTTTGATACTTTAGATGATCTGCAGGTATTTCAGGTTCAAAACTTATGATCTAAAGTAATAAAAATATTTGACGAATTAGCTAATAATTAATTTGTTTATTTTAGACCACAACTTTTTAACCAGAAACGTTAGAAAGTTGATCAAAGGCTCAAAAGACTCGGACTCAAGCCTAGTTTCCATTAAAAACATCAGCGAAATACTTTGGCCTAGTGGTTGGGCCCTAAGCCAGGTAACATGAGCCAAAATGATCCCAAAACTACTTCACTTATGACATCACTCACAAAAAATCCGCAACCCCCAACCAAAAAATTTTTTTCGAATGCAGACTAGAAGACTGGCTGATTCGTTTGAGCCCTTGAACAGCTCTCTAGTGCAATCGGTGTAGGAGCTATGGCGTTGGTAAGGCAACCGAAAACTGCTGGTTTTAGGCGGAAATCTAGGTACGAATATATCATACGCGGGCTCTCAAAGTGTTATTAAAACCGAAACATATAATCTAAGTAGAGGCCTGGTTTTTACATGTAGCTGGCCAGGGGTGTCATATCGCCCCTCTTCTTCCCAGTCAGTTACTCTCCTGCAACAAACACTTTAAAATAATAATTAAACAAAAATGATTAATGTTTAAAATCTTTGTTACACTTGATAATCATCAACACTTCAAATATTTTATCAGTCAAACAACATCAATCATGCTTGAACATTCATCCAGCAACGCTGAAAATTCGTTTGTTAATCATTTCAAAATTGCTGACTATTTCTTCTAACTGTGGGATATGATCGTCCGAAAGACAAGTCAGCACAGCATTCTGCAGCTTGCATATAATTTGAAATGAAATGGACAGTGACCCAACAAAACCTTGCTAGTTTTGTTGAGTATTTTTTGCCAGTTTATGGTGGATAACGGTTGATATGCTAGTTATCAGTATTGTGGAAAAGTACTTTTGACTTGGATTAAAGTACCTTATTCCTCTGAAAAATGTTAATTTACTGTATATAAATAACTGTTCTAATTGTATACATAGCCTACTCCAGTAACTCTGAACATATATAAATTAAACCAATAGTTCTCGCAATGTCCCACTATCCTGTTGCCAAAGCGTCAACCCATTTTTAAGCAAACCTCTTCTTTTTGTTGCTATGTCTCACTAGACTCACTACGTTACTTCTGGTGGCCAACAGGAAGAGTAGTTGGAACAAAGTGAGAATTCAATAAAAATGCATGCGTTTGCCACTGGATTATCTGGATTTAACACACACAGATGGGCAAATAGAAACTCTTGAAATATAACCATAACAAGCGATGATAAAGGAGGAAATTCAGCCACCACAACCGCGGTTCAGCACACAGAGATGCAGGGTGAAGATTTCCAAGTTTAATCGTGAAAGTAATGGTCAATTACAATTAAATTGGCAATGTAATCGATTACGATTACGTTTCATTTTTGATCGCTTCAATTGATTACGATTACTCAAAAAACTGTAATTGATTACAATCAATTACAATTGATGATTACGATTATATACCCCATGTCTACAATCATGCACCAATACACAATAAAAGAATTGTTAAATATTAAGCAACTTACGTTGAGTAGCTTCTTTTTATTTTTGCTAAGATTGTTTTTGAGGTTTCCTAGGGAAGAGAGAGAAACTGCCTTGTTTGTGTTCTTCTGAAGTGTTTCAGTTATAATAGCAGCAACATCTTCTTCCAAGCCCATGCTTTTCAAAGATTTTGAGAAATCACAACTACAACAATTGTTCAAGAAACCTTTAGTAATCACAGGCTAACAATAAAGAATATAAGGTAGAACCACAGATCTGTATTGGCAAAGTTCATCAATATTTCCTAAATCAAAAACTGTTAAACAAATGTAATGTCATGCTATCATGGGCTATCACATGTTCTGTGCTATCAAACATGTGCTACCACATGTTCCGCTCGAGTTGTGATGCACCCACTATCCTAGAAATTAAAAAACAAATGTCCTGAATTGCTTGCATACACTTTCAAGAGAGCAACACATGCACAGAAAGTTACTTCACAGTTTATACAAAACATTTTGCCAAGTGGCAAATACTAGTGATGTGCCCAAGAAGGAATCATCATACCACTTTTATTAAAGGACAACATTTCTTTCATACACAATATTTGATAAACATCACCCGATACGTAAACTCAACAACTATGTGAGTTGTGTTGCAAAATAGTTCCTATTGTATAACAATTTCAATTTTTCTGTGTAGATTTCTTTTTAGTCGTCCATTTTCATGTAGTGCACATGAAGCAAGGAACTTGTTTTTTTCTGAAGTAAAAACGATTGACTGATAAGACTCTCCTTTACCACATACCAGTTTTGCGGTTTTCTGTTGATTTCTGTGTCTATACTTGTGCCGTATATACATACAAGGTTCAGTTGTTCCATGCATGTAGAAATGACTTCGTTTGTATAATGAGCTACTTGGCAAGCCACAATCTTCTTGTCACAAACTTATTGCTATGTGCAAATTCGATCAAGAAAAGCAAATTTTGGAACATATTACACTGTCTTTAACAGGGCTGTGGAGTCGAAGTCGGAAGGATTTTCAACCTGAGTCGGAGTCGCAGAAAATTTTAATGACTCCGACTCCGGGCAGACCTTTTGCTCACCAATTGTGACTGTTTGTGCCACAAACATGCGTAAGCGTCACACTTGGCATTTTAAGCAGTTTGACGCTTCAACAAGAGATGATCATGTCTATTCAGACAGGTGGCAACGCACTAACTTGCATACCTTCACTCAGGGGCCATTCCAGATCAGCAGCTTCCCT
>JGI24159J19872_10002248_pt1 | contig 22736 bp, 21 predicted proteins | sample Ectturendosymbi4_FD_19872 | JGI IMG/M metagenome (IMG submission 19872) | reverse complement strand
AGCCGCCCTTGAATGTAAGCCGCCCTTGAATTTAAGCCGCAAACATGATGAAAAAAAAAACTTTATAAGCCGCGGCTTACAATCGAGTAAATACGGTAGTTCGATTTTACTAGGTCAGAATCCTAAGGGCTATGGGAGGGATAACACACTTAAAATATTTGAAGATTATTGTAAGAAATTTCACCGAAATGTAAAGGCAATCCTACCCCACTGTAAGTGAGATGGAGGTGGAGATGGGCGCAGGTAACACCAACGCTAAAGTACAGCTTTCTAGAACAAAATCACAAAAAATAACTGGTTGTCAATTATGGAGTCAACAGTGCATGGCCCACGTATATGCTAGGCATTATATGCAAGCAAGGACTTACGAATAATAGTCTTCGAGTTGCGTGCGAGAACACACGTGCAAAAACTCAGGCGTAATTCACGTTGGGTCGACATGACTCTAACACGGATTGAAGAGCAAGTTACGGAAAAGAGGTCACGTTCTGTAACCGCAAAGGACGAAGACGACAATCAATTTAAATTTACCTTAAAGAACGCGTGCTTCTTGATTTCTTCAGTGCCTTCAGTTCCGCAACCAAGGCGAGTTTTAGGATTTTTATCCAAAAGCCGAAAGATGATGTCCACTGCAGCTGATGAAAGATTACGTGGAACAGGAGGAGGTTTTTGTAAAATTCTCCTGAAATGTAAATACCGCAGCTGTTCAGCAATCCATTCAGATACCCGGTATAAATTAGTGGGCTGCAAGTTGAAGCAAACAATGGGCAACAGTCAAATGCTGCAAAGAAAGCAAGTGTTTAACGCATGTCAACAAAGTTTCACGTCTGGCCATTCATAATGCTTAATTCTGTTGTTTTTCTAAGTAAACCAAACAGTTCAGGAGAACAAAAAAGCTTTCGAACTGCCAAGTTCCTTCCACAATTGTGCTATGTGGTGTTGCGCACTTTTTCACATTGGATCGGATTTCGACACAACAAGCAGGTGCATGGAAAAAGTACGGATTTTCATAAAATGAAACCAACAGCGCAGAAACCTTTCCAAAACTTCACAACAGCATGAACCAGTTGCAAGTTGAAGAACAATTATTACACTTTTATGTTGCCTCCCCTTAACCCTTACAAGTTTGCATTTAATACGATTCCATGAAAACACTATGTTCAAGCCCTCCTTACCATTCTCCGCAGTCATCTTTTTCTTGTCAGTGCAAATTAGAATCAAATGCGCACGTTAGCAGCAAAGTGTTCATTTTCAACGCACGAGTTATTAGGAACGACATATATTAAAAACAACACCAGGAAAAAAACTATATGGTCCTGCAACAGTGCATAGCATCATTTAGAAGCCTATCCTAACATAACAAAATGTTTTATGAACTGAGCGAGCCCACTTACTTTGACACTTCCATTTGCGTGTTTTTTTCTCCTTCAACAGTAAAAGGCGACGCTCCGGTTAGAAGTTCGTACATTAGAACACCGAGGCTCCAAAAATCAACAGCCCAGTTATGTCCAGCGCCGTTACTTTTGATGACTTCGGGAGCCATGTATTCTATGGTTCCGCAGAATGAATATGCGCGCTCGTCCTAAACAAAACAGCATCGCAGAAAGTGCGACTGAGTCACATGCAACGATGCTCATAAAGAATTACGTTTGAGGTTCTTAAAACTTTTGCATTTTGCAACAGATAGTAAACAAAGTCAGACACTTATGCCCATCGCACAGATTATACACAGGCCACAACCAACAAATAACTTGCTTCGTTAAGCAGTAACTGTTACTTTGTCACATACACCGCTGCATTAACAATCAAAAGCCCTTGAAGTGGAGATGTATGTGAAAAAAAAAACGTTTTCCGAGGTCATTTTTGTGTAAGCTTTGCTTAGAACTTTTGGCTAAATGAGGCAATTGGAGAGTCGAAGAGTTATTATGAGGCAATTGGAGAGTCGAAGAGTTATTAAGTAAACAGAATCAAAAAAACAAGCAAACAAAAGCAGTAAAGGAGAAAGGCTGGAAAGAATGAGGATCTCAAATCAATACTAAAATTTCGCCAGCATCAACTTTAAAATCTGCAAAGAAAAACAGTCGATGGAGTCACAAAGCTTGAATGAAAAACGGCCAGCATGCATCACCAGGACTAAGTTGAGATGGGACCTACAAATCATGTTTATAGTCTTTCTTTGACAGATTCTCAGTAGGAAACTCTGCTCGAGGACTGACTTTCTAAGCAATCTGTAACAGCTCTAGGCATTTATATTAATAATATAATCAGGGTTTTTTAAGGCGTTTGAGGGATCTGATTCGGGTCCCTAGAATCAGAGAAAATAAACACCGGGTCCCCAAAATCAGAGAAAATTGGGTCCCTAGAATCAGAGAAATCGGGTCCCCACAGATCCATACCAGGTACCTAACATTTTCCTTTAAAAAACCTGATATAATCCAAACTACCCCGAGGAACCTTAAACTAGGGAGGTCAAATCAACCTTTACTGGCATGAAGTTTAAATAACAAGGGGTAAACAACTTTCAAAACGCTCATTAAAGCAATATGTTTGCGCATACAGTGCCAGAACTTCCATTTGCTTGTCACAAAAAAGCTGGTCTTCCCAAAAATTTGCAGAGCAATTACATCAAAAGCTTACTTCATTCAAAAACTCTTTGCTTAGTCCGAAATCAGTCAAAACGACATGACCGTCAGAATCCAGCAGAATATTTTCTAACTTGATATCACGATAGATGATGCCCAGCTGAAAAAAGAACAATAGTTGATAACTAAGTCAAAAGTGTCCAAATTAAAAATTCTTTGTGACATTATGGAGTTAACGAATCGTATGAAACCAGAGTGATTCCATGCAAAAGCAATTACAAACCTTGATAACAATGTTAACAAAACAATGATAATGTTAATACTAACAATGTTAACAAAGCCTTGATAACAACGATAACAAAACAAAGGTACAAACTAAGATCCTGGACGTTTCAACACTCCCAAGAATAAATCTAAAGTTTTTACAGGGAACAAGCTTTACAGTTAACAATGCTGGAATATGTTCAGAACCAGATAGATCAAATGGCTATTGGCAAAGTGCCTGCAAACGTTTGCTGAAAGCATCTGATGCGCCACTGTTCATGCACAGTACAGTGGCCATAAAGCAGTTTGAACCATACAAAATGGTTATTTTGTCTAACCTTTTTGAAATTAGATCATTTTAGTTACAATAGAATTACAGACAGGCCCATAACTAGGGGGGCGCAAGTGAGAGAAGCCTCCTCTGAAATATTTTTCGTCTCCCCTTGAACATTGTGTTGAACATAGTTTAATAAATTTGAACCCATCTCACAAAACTCTTCACCCTCCTAGTGTCCCAAGCTGGTTACGGGCCTGGTTACAGAAACAGGTTACACACAAGAAAAACTTAACAGAACAAAGAATACACATATGCCCATCCACAAACTTTTTTCTCATTTTTCTTGTATTTAGATCAAAGGTGGGAACCTATTGGCTATCACGAGTCACAAAAATCGTGGATTATCACTGGTGGGATGCAAAAAGATTTCATATTATCCTAAAATTCTACCTACATATAAATATGAATATAAAGGATAGAGGCTTCTCTTGACATACTGTCTAAGTACCTGCTTATCATAGAACTTCGTTTTGACATGATGTTGTACTCTAAATTGGGTAACAAAAACTCTGATGCAAGCCATATCAAATGTTCATGTGGGCCACAGGTTCCCCAACCCTGAGTTAGATAATCGAATGCTTGAAGTGCTGAACTCCCAATAAAAAGTGTACATTGTTCAAAATCACCTTTGCATTTCAAGAACACTTCTACTTGCATTGAAGCAGTGATAAGAGTAAAGCAATTAGAGATAAAGAATCCAATGCATGCAAAAATTGTGGCAAACACACGTGAATGATAAAACTCCATTGAGATTACAATTTGATAAGTAAATGCAAAACAAGACAAATGCTGTGCAGATGGAAAAAGTGTCCATGAAAACTTCCACAAACTTGTAAGTGATCAAAATGTTAGACAAAATATTTAATCATAAATAAAGTTATTTTGCTTCATGAATCTTATTTATATCCACGTAATATTTTTAACTTGATGTTCCTTCAAAAATGACATGCAATAGAAATACTGATTCAAAACAATTAAAATGTTTTCACTTGAAGGGAAATTAATCCACAAGCAGAAATGGAAAAGACAATTGGTATTCCACCCTTGTTATTGTCTGAACTTCAAAAATTAATGTTTTGTGAGACAGCAAATTGCAAATTTCACAGTTCAAATCACCAAAAATGCATTTGTGGTGAAAACTGAGCACCCATATCCAAGTAAAAACATGTTTGTGAGGCGTAAACAAGGAAATGCAGTATTTCAAAAACCATAAAAAATAGAAGTATTAAGAACCTACATGATGCAAATGCTCCAAGGCAAGCAAGATTTCAGCACTGAAAAGCTGGACTTCTTTTTCAGTAAACTTTTCTCTTATGTTTAAGTGAGTGAATAACTCACCTCCATTCACATAATCTGCAAAACATTTATGACTTGTTAAATGCTAGAGATCGCATTAACAAAAGACAAAACATATAATTTCTAAACTAACCCATTCAACAGGCAATCGTGCATAGTAACCAGCATCAGACAAGAAAGTAACAACCTATATTGCAAAAACAATTTTCAAGCAGCCTAATATGAGGCTTATCAGTCCCAGGAAAGTTGGAAATCTAAGCCATGAGTCTCAGCTAAATGTTGACCAGCCATTAAAGAAAATCAAAATTTTATTGGTTATTATTTTAAAATAACGTTCAGTTGAAATTATCACACACCAAAATATTACAATTATGTATATGCAACACATACCAAGAATCAGATGCAACCTTGAATTAGTTTGAAATGCATAATGGAGAGTCACCAAAAACGGGGATTGTCTGACAGCTTCAAGAACCTGAAGCAACAAAGGACGATTACTTACAACAGAATCCTTTCTATTGCAATCAAAAAATGCTTGTAAACAATATTAGATGCAATTAACACTTTCGATGCCAGGACAGTACGCATGAGCCTTGGTTTCTAATGCCTCTTAAATGTCTCTTAGCTCAATCATCTGGTGAGTTATGACCTGCTGAGCTTGGCCAAATCGCAGAACCTAAAGGGCAGCCAGGCAGTGTGGTAAGAGCTTGGATTGATAATAGCAGTTAACAAGGAATAGTTTATATTATCACATTAACACTTTGGCGTCCGGGCGCTTGTGGGGATTTCCGAGAAAAAAACACTGAAACGCACGTGGCTTTGCACAGAAACTTCTCCGCTCCGGTAAATGCTACTGACCTGGTCAGTCTGAAAAGACGCAGCAAGTCTTGTAGCTTGCACTTGAAAAAAAATTTTTGGTTGGGGATGCAGATTTTTTGTGAGTGACGTCATAAGTGGAGGACTTTTAGGCCACTTTGGTGCACTTTACTTGGCCCTGGGAACCAACCATTAGATGGCCTAGCAGTTGGGCCCTAGGCCAGGCAACATGAGCCAAAATGAACCAAAAACTACTTCATTTATGACGTCACTCACAAAAAATCTGCAACCCCCAACCAAAAAATTGTTTTTCAAGTACAGACTAGAAGACTGGCCGATCCATTTGAGCCCTTGAACAGCTCTCTAGAGCAATTGGCAAAGGAGCTATGGTGTTGGTAAGGCAACCGAAAACCGCTGGTTTTAGGCCGAAATCTAGGTACAAATATATTGTATGCCGGCTCTCAAAGTGTTAATAACGTATATTTACAAAATATGCAGAGTAATGCAAGTTAGCATGTTTATGCAAATAAATGTAATTTGTCGTAAAAACAGCAAATTGCTTGTCTTGAACATGGGGTCAAATCTGATATTCATCACACATATCCATTAAATATCTTCTGCAGGTTGCACAACAAAAAACACCATTACAAAGTTTAGTTCATTTACAAACAAACCTGTTGTTGCGAGTACATTAATGCATTTCTAAGTCAATAAAGTCAACTTTACTGAAGCGATTATTCACCCAACAGAATGCATTGCATGTTCTTGCACTGCATATAAGATTCACATGTAGGAAAATGTTTGTTGTCCCATATATCGTTTTTGTACCATACTTTCCATGGCCATTTCTGGTTCATCCTGTTGCTGATAAGCGCTTTCATTGCTTATCATATGTAGAATGATGAGGTAATGGAATGACCAAAAGTGCTTTGAAGCAGGAAATTCCATAACAAAATAAAAGTACATGAGAGCTCATACACAAGACTAGCACCCTTAGTTCAGATAATGCAGAAACGTTGTTAATGCAACTGAATTTTCATAACATAGAAAAAATGGATTGAGGTTGTAAATGTGATACACTCCGAGGGAGATCCTCCAGATCTACACAGATGAAAGCTACATGAGGTATAACTGTATTCCACAAGAGAAATTAAGCAAAATAGCTCACATGCACAGGACTCATTTTAGCAAAACTCAACAAAAAACAATACCTGTCTTTCTGTCATAGTATGTTCAGTGGTTTTGGGCTTGGTTATTATGGATGCTTTCTTCAAGACCTTCATAGCATATAACTTTCCAGCATCATGACCACAAACTTTTCGAACAAGAAATACTTTTCCATAGGCTGAAATATTATGACCACATTTATATTTGCTGATGATGAAAACAGTTATTTTAAATAGGCTGTGATTTTATTTAAATCATAAATTGCAGCATTACTATTTCTTTTAAGACAATATTCACATAATAAAACCACAACTATAAAAAGTATCCATTGTGCTGTGATATATCTGCTCAATCTAATGATTGTCACACACACACACATATGCACATGTACACACACATGCATGCGGATATACACAGAATTACTGTACCATGATAGAATGCAGAAGACTAGGCCATTTATACATGCATGTTTTTCATAGAATAATGCCATATTCAAAATTTGAAACACAGTAGTTGCATCACAAAAAACTATATGCAAAGTCTTAATTTACTTTGTTTAATTCCAGTAGAAAGTTAGCAAATACGTTAAGGTTCTGTAACTTAACACATTCACTGCCGGTGTACAAATATATATATATCACACCTAGAAATGCTGTTTAAACCCTTAAAAGATGCAGCAAGCCTCCTAGTTTGCAATGAAAAAAATTTTTGGTTTTGGGTTTCAGGTTTTATTGTGGGTGATGTCTTAAGTAGGTCAGGTTTATGGACATTTCGGCTCAAGTTACTTGGCCATGGGTCCAACCACAAGAGGGAAATATTTCTCAAAGTTTTTATTGGAAAATAGGCTAGAGTCAGTCTTTTGAGCCTCTGATTGCCTTTCTAACATTTCTAGTTGAGACATTATGGCCTAAAAATAACAACTTATCTAATTAGGGGATGAACCCAAATCCTTAGAAAGCCAATTGGAGGCTCAAAAGACTTGGATTTTAGCCTAGTTTCCAATATAAACAAGACGGAAGTACTTGCATCTAGCGGTTTGGGCCCACAGCCTGATGACCTCAACCAAAAAGAAGTAAACTTACTCCACTTATGATGTCACCCACAAAAAAATGAAACCTAAACATTAAAATTTTTTGGTGCAGACTTAAAGACTCGCCAAGTCTTTTAATTGTTTGGATAGCTCTCTAGCACAATTGGCCGGCGAGTTATGGTGTTGCTAAGAGACGCTAGAAACCTGGATTTCACCAGAAACTACTGGCAGCAAAGGTGTTAACAACCCTTTGCAGACAATGGTTAATAGTTTGCTCTTTTGTAAATGCTTGCTGATACAATCAACAGTTCACTTTGTTAATCAATTGTTTTTTAATCCTGACAAGAAACCAAAGAGTCAGACTAGTAGTTTAACAACAAAATGAATCAACTTTAAGCTTGTTTACCAACATAAAAGTACATAATGAACATAATATGTTCTTGCATCAAGTTACAACAAAAGATTTCAGCTATGAACAACCATGTAAAATCGTGATTAGCTGAAAAAGCCTGCAGTGAATTTATCATAGGACCACATTATAACAACATACTGCTCAATACATAATTCTAATAGCTTCCGAAATGCAACCATATAATTCCAACTAAGAAAAAGCTTTGCAAATTGAAAATATCACATTATGTTTTCACATAAACTATAAAACACACCACTGATCTTCAAAGAAAATAGTTCACACAAAAAAGAATTATGCCCTTTCTGCAGTTTAAACAAAGCTGAAATTTTCAGCTTTCAAAAATCCCTACACCATGCAGTTGATCAGTATTCCAACAAGCAGCCTGCATATAAAGATGGACAACTAAGAGAAATTGACTACGTTATAAGTTTTATGGAACAATTAAAGCAAATTAATATTCCAAACATGACTGTGATGTTTTAGCTTCAAACAATGCAATAAAACTGGCATGAAACCAATTTATTATTCACACCAACCAGTAAGACAAAAACCACAAGTTTATTTGAGTTCAAAATATGAAAGCTCTCCAATTGTCTGTCCATTAAACAAGGTAGCAACTTGGTAGCAGCTAACACTACACTGGCAAAAGATCTGAAAATGATGTGATAGGCTTCTGAAAATCAATCAGCACTTGGACAAAACGTGCTGTTTGATAATGCCTATACAAAACTTCACACCATTTAAAATAGAGAAATAATAATTGAAGCTTTTTGTAGATCCACCAACATAAAATCTAGATATATGCTTCCTATTCAAGTGTAGTCTATGGCTGTGAAAGCATAGATTGGGCATATATGGATTTATAGTTTTACTTTAGGATTACAAAAAATAAGCCAAAAACTAATGATTTACTAAGGGGTCTGTCGAGTGCAGACTAGAAGACTTGCTGTGTCTTTTGAGCCTTTGAACAGCTCTCTATTGCTTTTGGCACCAGAGTTACGTGCGCGAAGCCATGCGGCATTGAGAATATTGATATCGGTTATTGACAATGAAAAACATCGGTATCGGTCAAAAAAAACTTATTGGTCATGCTATAGTTGCAACAATGAGATAACACAAACCATGCAGTAAAAAAAGTATGTTTTTACTTTGTCAACTACTACTTGTATGATTTACTTCGTCAACTATTACAACATTTGCGCACAGCGGCACAANGAATATCAATTAAGCTTAGGTTTTGGCTTCCAGAGCTGATTTTGTCAACTATTTTGGCTCTTGGGGCTTATGTTGTCAGCTTGAACCAAGGTAAGGGCACCATGTAGCCATGGGCTGTAGTAATTTCTAATTGATTTATTTACTTGTATGCAAAATTGCAAAGCATGCTGAAATCTGCATCTTGATGAATGATTTACTTCATTATGAGTGGTATGAAGTTTGCCAGCAGTAGCTGCAAATTTTCGTAATACAACCTGGGCTATGGCAAAAACACAACGCCTGTATATAGCATTTCATAAAAGAGGAAACCACATAATCTTTGACTTGGCAAAGAAATAAAAAGGTTGAAATTCTTAAAAGAAGTGCATAGTGAATAGAGGATGGGTTTTGAGAAAGAAATGTATAGCAAAAAATGTTAGCACTAGTGGAAGAAACAGAGTCCTGCTTAACAGCGCATTTGATTAGACTGTGTCATGATAGAATAATGATCAAATTAGGGACATATGCTTTTATAAAAACGCAAGGAAAATACCATCTTACTGCAAGCAGACTTTTTACAAGAAATATGAAGAAAACCTTAGACAGAGTTACTGGCTAGATTTTTTCAGTCATTTTTTGGTCATGGTCATAAAATAAATTTTTTAGAATTATTGAAAAAATTCAGTCAATTCAGTCATAATGTCTGAAAATATAGACTAGTGATTAGTGAATACTATTCCAGTGTGTTTTAATACAATTATGGCACAAATGATCAAAACGTCTTAGCGAAAAAAAACTCAGGTTACTGGTCTAATGCTTTGCACATGTTAATAATTAGTTAAAAGTAAACACAAGTGCCAATATTTCTCAAAAACTGCATGATGTGAAGGAAAATTATACTACCATTCCTGCCACTTATTGCAAATATCTCATTAGCACCCAAATCAGTAAAATTGTTACTTGCCTAAATTAATAAATTTTGACTGCATTGGTTAATATCTGAATACACAATTTTAAGAGATTTATCTAGACAATTTTAAGAGATTATCTACACAATTTTAATAGATTATCTTTTTGTGAAATTATCACAGAAAGAACTGCTGGTTGTGTATATAATAAATGATAACTTCCTTTTCAAATTAATTCAGTATGTTGAAAAACACAATTTTTTTATATTACAGAAGAAAACAAAACAATTTATCTGAAAAATTATAGCATTATGCAGTTACCAGCAGATAAAATTTTTAAGATTGTTACTTAAACAAAGAGAAGATTTACCTCCAGTCCCAAGCACTTTGAGGAGCTCAAAACTTTCCAAGGTAACCTTCTCAACGTGGCCTGTTAAATTTGCTGTAACCACCAACGAAATATGATTAAGGTTACAACTAATGCAAAAGAATGTGTAGCCAAAAGCAAATGCATTATAACAGTAAAACAGTTTGCACTGACTGAACACCGGATTTGTTTTGATTTAGAAACTATTGCCAAAAACTACAGTACAAATCAAAAACTGTTTAATCAAAATAACACTCTCGTTAAAAAGTGCATTCAAACATTAGTAGCCTGCTTGGTAAAAAGACAACACAGCAAAATCTACCAACAACAAAAAAGCTTTAAACATTTGAATTAACATGACAAAATTTTCCCTTACAAATATCACAATAAACATTTCCATAAAATTAAACACTTGTAAAGTGTAATTATACCTCAAATTACTATCACAGTTCTATGGGAAAAACAACCTAGGAATATTCCTCTAGTTGTATAAAAAATTGTGAAAAGAGGGCAAATCAAAACAGTGTTGGTCAACTTCCCAAGTAAAAATATGATTCTCAGAGTAATGGCAATCAGGGTTGTGGAGTTGGAGGTTTGAGTTTGACTCCTAGTGTTGTTAGGAATCTGAGTCGGAATTTTTTGTCCAACTCCAGATGTCCAAATGGATCTTCTTTTATATCACACTCCCAAGTTGGGAATTCCTGTTGAAATGGGACAATTTCTTTTAAAATTTTTGTTGGAACAGATTTCTTGCTGTGCACCATGATTTCCATTGATTTCAACAGCCAAACTTCATTCTCTTTATGTTAAGAAGTCAAGAGTAGGAAGTCAGAAATTTTGGAAAGGTTGGAGTCGGAGACGGGAGTTGGAGATTTTGGAAAAGTCAGATATTTCACCTGCAACTCCACAACCCTGATGGCATGCAGTTTTTATGAGACCAAAATGCATAATCAGGACACTCAAGATAGCAATATTTAAGGAACGTAACATGAGTTCCTTTTTTGAGAGAAAAACAACAATGTTTAGCAGAAAACTGTTTGTGTACGGTGAATTGAACTGTTTTAACACTTTCAGCACCAGGTGTTTTCCCTAAGACAGGGGTGAGCAATTAATTTGGCTCGGGAGCCACTTTGAGAAGGCCTTACTTAGCGTAGGGCCATACCTTCCATTGCAGTGTCTCTCAACCTTTTTCGATTCGTGACACCTTTTGTATTTTTACATACCTTGTGACCCCTTCCTACTATGTTTTTAATACTGGTACATATGACATTATAACCATTATGATTACAGCAAAATGCTGTCCTGGAAAATTGCAACAAACTACCACAACATTTTTTACCACAAAAATTGACAGTATGGCCAACTTCGAAATTCGTGGTTAAGTGCTTGACAGTGCTAACCTTTTATCATGCTCGACTATACTTTGATTTCGTGCCTCCGTTTTGATGTGAGCTAGAGCTGAGAAACCACTCTCGTAAAGATATACTGTGGCAACGAAAGCAATATTCGGAAAACCAGTTCAGACCGTTGTGGATGTAATTCACGCACAGCTCACCAGTACCGAGAAAATGGCATTTCATGAAAAATATCTTGTGCTGATGAATTATTCCGAGCAAAATATTGGCTATAACCAAAGAGGTAGAGAACTGATTTTGTAAAAATGCATCTTCCTCCTTGAGTTCAGAGAAATATCATTGGTACTCTATTTGAAGAGATTGAAGGTGGTCTATTATAGATGTCTTCAAATTCTTAGCAAGTTCGTCAGTTTTTCAACAACATTTGACAATTTCTCAAGCACAGCAACGTTCCTTACATTACTTTACGAAGTCAGTTTAGCAACTTCGAATAAAATTCTTGCAGATTCGTCACGAAGCTGGATGATGCTTGTAACCTTTCCTTTTAGCTTTAAACCTTTCAAAAATTTCAGCCAAATAAGCAAGACTTTTCAACCAAATCTGGTCTCTAATGGAAGCCAACAAGTCGTTTGCTTTCAGTTCTGAGAATAACTTTATTTCATTTTTCATCACAAAACGTGGCTTAGAATGTTTCCTTTCGATAGCCAGCGTACAGATTTGTCGAATAGAAAAACTCATGTGTTGAAATCATGTCTTTGCAGAATTCTTTAAAACAGGCAAGTGTTAAGGCTTCCAGATTTGATGTAATTTGTAATTTTTATTGTGGATTCCAGCACATTTTACAGAGGAGTAAAAATCACATTTCCATTGCAACCCTGCTGAATCAAGAAATTTTTACTTCTCCCGAACATCTGCGCTTGTTATAGGCCTAGTTTGCAGTTCCCCGAAAATAGGAGCTCCTCTTCAATGTCTAAGAATGAATATATCTCACGAAAACAAGCAACTGAGCACATGAAGTAACATTTGTTGACTCATCCACGTGAATAAAACATTGGAGTTGGAGATGCTTGTTTCATTTATCACCTGGTTTTTCACATCTTTTGGCATATCTGAAATGCGCCTCGAATAGTATCGCTGGAAGAGATATCCGTCTCATGTTTGCCTCACTACCTTCTCCAAGAAGTTGTTTTACTGTTTTCAACAAACAGGGTTTCACAAGCGTTTTATCCAATTGTGTGAGTTTTTTTGCTTGGCAATTTCTAGTGCAACTTCATATGATGCCTGTCTTATTGGGGGAAACTTCCAGCAAGATAGTCTGACGTTTCAAACTCGCTTCATGGCGTCGGAAGAATTCTATGACTTTTTGTGGCGTGGTTGGAATGCTTTGTCTCTAAATACGGTATCAATTTGGAAGGTTTCACATAATTTTTAGCACTGAGGGCCTTTACATCACTGCAATATGCTTCTTCCGAAATGTTGACTGCAACTTCACAACAGTAAACTGTTGGTAGGCTATCTTAGTCAACAACTGGTTTAAAACTAGATTAAATTCTTTGTGACATGTTGTAAGGCATTGGCTCCAAATGCTGTAAGAACTTCAAAGGTTTCACAACGCCAGCATCAGCACCAAGAACAACGCTGCACAAAACACACTATGGCTTCACTGTGTTTTTTCCAACTATGGAGATAAAACCAAATTCCAAATACTCTTCAAAATACTTGCCTGTCCATGGCAACAATAGAAATGAAAGTATCACGGGCTGCTAATTGCCCACCACTGCCCTAAGAAGTTGAGATGGATGCCATAAAGTTTGAGAATTAACCATGTCGTGCGATTTAGTTCAATGCTGGTGGCTGCTTGTGTTGCACATATTCATAATTGAGTGCCACGTACAAGCTGATTAGTAGTCCAGTCTTCTCGGTTAGTGATCAGTTTGTCTGTCAATTGATTTGAGCATGTTTGCTTCATGTCGCTTGACTTTTTGTTCTTATTTCTTTAGATGTCATGTTTCAGCTAATTAAAGCCGAATGAAAGCAGTGGCTTATCGGTCAATATTGCTGTGAGGTTACGACAACTTAATTAGCTGAAATCAATCATGTGTATGTAGAAACTGCAGAATGTCAGAAACGTTGAGACCACTCAAACTGCGGATATTAGATGTGGACGTCAATAGTTCAACCGCTGGGAAAGAGTGAAAGCATTAGAAAAGGACGTTTCAAAATTATGTTACTGCATTTGAAACAGCTGACAACAACAGAGTAGACCGGTTGCAAGTGTTAACGAATTTCCTGTCGTTTCACATATTTGAGTATATCAATGAGTGCGAAACGTATGAGGCAGCAATTCAGAAGCTAGACAGCGTACTCATGAAAATGCTGAACAAGGTTTTTGCTTGCCATCTGTTGGCTACCGCAAAACAAAAACCTGGCCGAAGTTTTGACAAGCTCTTACAAGAACTGAGAAGACTCAGTAAGGATTGCAACTTTCAAGCCATTACCAGGGACCAACATCGCAATGGTTTCTTACGAGATGCATTCATAAACAGTATTTTGTCTACTGCTATTCGTCGGCGCCTGTTAGAAGTTACGCTAACGATCGACACAGCGTTTGAAAAGGCATGTGCATTATATGTAGCCCAAAAGAATTCTGATGGGTATGCCAGTACCAAAGCTTCTGCCTCATTAACTGCAATTGAAAATACCTCTGAGATACCATCGACATATTTGGTGTCTGCTGTGTCTAACTGCGCTTCCGCGTGCTTCTTTTATGGCAGTCAAGTACGGCATAATCGCAAGAAGTGTCCAGAGCGTGACACCATCTGGTATAAATGTTAGAAGGTAGGACACTATGCCAGAGTACGTAAAGGGAGTCAGCAGAAGGTTCCATCGAGAACTGTTTCTGCCTCTGTATTTCATCCGACCTTATCCGCTATACAAGAAGCTCCGGATTGCCTGAGCTTTACAGTAATGGAGGCAGTAGTCAGTGACAAACAATTGTCGGTGCTGATAGATCCAGGGTGTTCGCTGAGTTATGTCAACGATAGTACCGCGGAAATTCTGTACCTGTCTACCCACAAATCATCACTCAAGGCATCTATGACCGTAGACTCCTTCCAGGGAACTATTAGTAGACATTGTTTTGTAGAGTTGACTTTGCAAGGGGTTGTTTACAAGGACGTCTATCTTGGCGTTACGAAGGATGTACGTTGCGATATTTTGCTCAGGCAGGACTTTCAGCAACATTGTCACGTTATATTTGAATATGATGGAACTATGCCAGAACTAGTTGTGTCTTCGTTGCCTCCGCAAACGTGCGCTGTTGCTGCTGCAAAACCCGAGTGCCTGTCTCTCTTCAATAATCTGACGCCTGATTGCTGACCAGAATTTACCTCTTCCCGTCGCTACAATGGACCAGATGCAGCGTTCATGGAATTACCTAGACAATGTGATGGTTGGAGGTCACCTTCAAGTGGAGCATGACGCGAATGTGCATTGTTTACTGGATGCATTAGCAAAAAGGAACATGACGCTTAACGGAAGTAAGACTATCTCTTCAGTGCCTGAAATCAGTATTCTGGGTATCGTGTCAGATATGGTACGATGAAGCCTGACACCGAAAGGCTAAAACCGTTACGAGGACTACCACCACCAACGACCATGAAAGCTCCTCAACATGCAATAGGTCTGTTCGTGTACTATGTGAAATGGATTCCTCGTTTCTCCGATACAGTTTCGAAGTTGAAAGCAGTGAAGTTTTCCGTTGGCCTGGCAGACTTCGAGTATTTAAAGAATTCCATTGCAAAAGCTTCACTTCAAGCCATCAATGAATCCCAGCCATTTGTAATGGAGTGAGATGTGTCAGACATGGCAGTGTTGGCCACACTCAACCAAGGTTGACGGCCAGTGGCGTTCATGTCAAGATCGCTGAGTGAGAGTGAACTTCATTATCCCGCTGTGGAGAAGGAGGCCACCACCATCATCATCAAGGTGGTGCGGAAATGGCATTATTTCCTGGTGGGAAGACATTTTACATTGATTACACAGGTCTACAATTTTGAATGAATTTCATGGGGATTGGTGTTTGAGAGCGTTTGTGATAAGTTTAGGGCGCTGATTTCAAAACTGTTGATAGATTCTCCCTATGTGGTCAAGTTTTTGAGCTATTTAATATTTACAATTTATGCAGTTGTAGCATTTTAAGCATACTGTTGCATAAGAGGGTTGCACATTTTGTGGTTTGTTAAACTGGCTAACATGTTATTTAAGCACTAGTGACTTCTTGTAATAACTGCGATTTGTAAACTAGCTTATGAAGAGCATTGTGCAGCATAGAAAACATACAGAGGTTAAACAAACACAAAACGTCAGCTAGTGTATACTGTATACTTGCAACTGTGACTTACAAAACACAGATGAGAAACTACACAGATATTATGGCCTTGCAATGCAAAGATTGTGGTGACGAAACAATGTTAAAATGCAAAGAATAGCCTAAACACGATAGCATACTCTTTTTTCATGACTGAAAAGATTGCACGGTTGCTAATCCAGAAATTGTCTTTTCAGTGTTTTTCGGTAAGTTACTGCCAGCAACCTCTTTCTAAGCACCAGCAATAGTCTGCCAATATGTTGGTATTCCAGCATTCCTGGTATCTTTTCTACTGCTCTTTTATCTTGGTGGATAGACTCTTCTTGCTCTTCAATCATTGCTTCTAAGTTTTCAGGAAAATAGTTTACATGACTATGAAGAAAATGAACCTTTACACTCATATTGCATTTTAATTTTGCATAAAAATTTAACAGCAGTTTTGAAAGTCGTAATAGTTAGGAGCTTTTAAATATCCAAGGAAGTTTTCGACAACTGCTGTAAGTGACCGCCAATCATTCTTACGAGGGTTGTCAAGATAAGTGGAAAATATTTGTCCTGCATTTAAACGTCATATCTGAGAACCATACAAAATTCCAGCCCTCAACTTTTCAGTGCTCATCGCAGGGAAGTTTTCACACAAATATGCAAAGCAGTCATTTAAAGCTTTTGCAAACTGTTTTCAGACTTTGATATGGAAAGGAGGAAGTAACATCTCGTTTGGATTAATCAAAGGAAAGTGTATAATCTTTCTTTTACCAATCTCAAGTCTTTCTCGCTTTGGCCAACTTTCCCTAGTCCAATGCTCTTGGCAAGCCCTGCTGTCCCACAGACACAAGAAACACGGAAAGTTTGTGTATCCACTTTGCTGCCCAACCAATATGCACAAATTCTTCTAATTTACTGCACATCATCCAGTTATGCTCATCAACTATGGTACCAGGCACAGACTATTCTGACATACGATTTTATTATAGTTACTGCTTATAACAGGCTACCACTATCTCACTCCCTGTGGGCCTACGCAGTTCAATCAACAGCTGATGAAACATTTCAGCATTGAAAAGCACAACCACTGATTATAAAATCTGTTTTCAAGTTTAAAATGGTGAGAGATAACTTTTGAAACTTTTGGTGAGGTTTGCAGTATTTTGCAAAAAACTGCAAACGTAGGCCCTGGAGCGGCTAATCCTGACCAGATGGATAAAAACGGATGTGATTTTTGGGCTCAGCGCCCCCCAAAAACCCCAAATCCATTGCAAACTTCAAGTCCCTAAAAATCCTGTTTACCGGTGTTACGGATCAGAAATTTTATGTTTGATAACAGCAAATGCACCGAAGTTAAAAATAACAAGATCCAGTGTTGGCCTTGGAACTCGGGTCCATTTTGTACACTGTAGACCCGATATAACATGATCCGATATAACGTGGGATTGGATATAACGTGGTTTGAGTAGGTACCACGATGATGATTGTCCGATGTACGAATGCTTTACAAACCATGATATTGTGACAAGTGTTCTCAATGTTTCTATGAATGAGCATGCTACTGATATAGATCATATTGAGGAAGACGATGACCTACCACCACATCCACCAAAACTACATGGTGCTATAGCAGCGATCGACACAGTCTTGCAGTGGCTAGAGTGTACTTCGGGAACTCCCTACGGGATTTAGGGAATTTTCCTAATTAATATTTTCTATCATTTTTGCCAGAACTTTTCAATTAGAAACGCTACATTGTCAATCAAAACCTCTAAAGACTCGTACTACAGCCTAGAATCCATTTTAATCCAATGAAGTTTCGCAGCCTAGAATCCATTTCAATCCAGTGAAATTTGGCGTCACGAAATCGGCTTGATTTTTTAACTCCCACGTGAGGTTGATGTCATCCAATGTTTTGACAGACATGTCAAAACATCCTGTGGTTATGTAAACATGGCCAAAAAGGCCAAAAAATCACAGTGAAATTTTTTTTCCCGTCTGAACTTCAAGTCTTTCCCCATTTAGAACAGCTCCCTAGCTCGATCTGCTGGCAAATGATAGCCATTTAGAAAAGAGGTGTAATCCACCCCAGGTTGGGGTTCGTTGGTGCACAAATTTTCACCAACTTTGTTTTTTTTATCCATAATTTTGGCTACAGATATGAAGGGCTGTAAATACCCGGATTTTGGCCTAGTTTCTGAAAAAATCTTGAGCCAAAATATTGGCTGATTGGGTTGGCGCCCAGGGCCAGGTGTTTGGGCAACAAAACGCAAAAACACCCTCACTTGTGACGTCACCCCCAGAAATCCCCAAATCCAAATTGAAAAAAAAAATTTTTTAATCTGCGATTTGAGACTTGCTGAATCCATAGAGGTTTTCAATAGCTTTCTAGCTTAATCGCTTAGCAAGGTATTGAGTTGCAAACATTTTAAAAATTGCAAAAAAAAGTGGCACAGGCGGGATTGAAAGAGTTCATAGAATTCTAGAACATTGTACAAAACATTCATTAAACATTTATGCAATTTAAACTCACCATCAGTCACGGAATGAACAACTTCTTCAAGGTAATTAGGTAAAGCCATGGGCTTGGCATCAAATGCAACAATTCGTTGCATGCAGTATCAAACAAAAAACGTTCACATGAATTTTGGTAATATGCTTAAAATTGAAGCGATCTGCAGAACATATCAGTATATTAACATTTGAGGTACTGTACCAGCCATCTCATGCTATACAAATCTGGTGAAATGAACATTAAAAAAACAAGCACCGATGTTGAAATAGCCTAATAGAGAAAATGCACATGTTTAAACCAAATAAACGGTTAGTCCTATATTCATCAAATATCAGACCAGATATATATCTAAATTTGCAGTTACATAACCTAGATTTAATAAAACTTCTGATTTATTAAAATAGGCAGATGCTAACTTATGCATCAAAAATCTTAGATATTTAACTACTAAATCTTCAGTATTACAAATCAGCTGCATACATACATTTGCAAGAAATGATGAATAATAAAATTGGCACACATAAGCTGTTATAAAAAAAACAATCCTACTTAAATATCAAATCCATAATTATTTAATGGGCAGTTGTACAGTGGCAGTAGACTGCATGATATTTGTCCAGATAATAGTTGCCTTTAAGAATAACATGCATTCAATGGTAGTTTTCAATGAAACGAGAGCTGGCTGGAGTCATATTTTCTGACTCCAATGTCACTCCTGTTCTAAAATTTTTGAATCCTGATACTAATCCAACTCTGAATCTTTTCAATTTTGAGAATCCAACTACTGTTCAAACTCGGAAAACCATCTACGTAAGCAATTTTTGTAATTAAGAAACAACATTAAGAAAGACCAAGCAGACTCCTTGTACTGCTGAAAAGAAAAATTTACCACTGATCCAGATCCTGTTTTTCAGAAATATTTGACTCCGGCTCCAGATGCAGGTCTGAAACAAGCTAAATGCTGTTGGAGTTGAATCTAGCATTCTGAATCCAAGGCCACCTCAGTTTGAAACCATGGCTGTAAAGCAGGAACCCAAATTTCAAGCTCCAGCTATAGGCATCTAAAAGTGTTTGGCTCCAGCTCCAGTGTTTCAATTTTCTCAGCAGAGCCACAGCTCCAATCGTTCAAACTCAAGTTGCTTGAACTCTGGCTTCAGATCCACAGCCTGGCTTTCAAGACTTGCTTCAATCACATTTGAATATGTCACATTGTGAGCTGTGTATTGCAAATGTACATTTAATATGGCTCTGTTGCGATCGGAAAGCCCGAGCAGCAACTGTGCAAAGCTTCACACTGCAGCAGCAAGCAACAATAGAGATTAGCCGAAGAGATCACTCTGTCATTGCTTGTTCACGCCACATATATATGGGTGTTATTCTTTGCGCACATCTCGTTCATGGTGAAATGCACATTCAACACAATGCCAACTGCGAGGTTGCAACAGCATTCCCTCCTTTTTACAATGAACTGCACCGATTGCACGTTCTTTTTGTTTAAGGTTCATATATACCGAACAAAAAATTTATATACCAAGCACTTTAAAAATATTTGAAAAGTTATATATATACCAGTCAGTAACATTGATATGAAACAATAACTCAACGAATCCATCTTGCTGTCTGAACAGCAGGCTGCACAAATGTATAACTTTGGTCATAACTCATAAGCACCAAACAAGGTATCATGCTTCTATGCAATACAAATTTTTTACAACAACCACTATGCAAAATACATTAATCAAGTGGTCGTCTGACTTTTAGATGTATATAACTGGGCATATAAGCTAACTTCACATTCAACACAAGCAATGAATGCAGACGAAATACACTCAAGCTGCAAATACATTTATAACTTCACAAACATATCAAAAATGATCAGGTGATGTTATTCTAGATAACAACGTCAGGTACTGCTCAGTCTATAAATTACAGGATAGAATAGAATATGGATTGACAAAAACTTCACTGTTTTCTGGTTTTTCCTGTTTCAAAAATGCCGTGGCAACGCACTATATTTTGGGCCCCTTGTGACAGCATGGGCCCCCCCCAATTAGAGTCTATGATGGGTGGCTGATATGACTCTGCTTACACCCATTGTGGAGAGTATTTACTTGTCAAAGTGTCGGTGTCAGTTTGAAGTAGAATGATCCATTGATAGTAGGTGTTGTTTTTTATGAGAAACAGTTTGGAAAAAGAAGTTGTAATTACATCTGCATGCTTCTATTACAATCAAAACAAAATCATGTCTTTTTCTGTAGGTGTGGGATTACCAGATGTGTGACCTGGTGGTTATAGAGCTCACTTCATGTCTGGTGGGTCGTAGTTCGGCATGCTTCAAATTTCGGCCGTGTCATACAAAGACCTCAAAAAATGTGAACTTGCTTCAGTCAGGTCAAGCGCTTGGGGTAATGACTGTAGCAAGGAAACTCTAATATACCCAGGGTTGACTGATTTAAATCATGATTTAAGTCAGGCAATAAAAATTATGATCTAAATCAAGCAATGAAAATTAAAAAAATCATGTCGCTTTAGAGCTATGTGTGATGTCTATGACACATTTAATTAGCATTCTAATAGGTTTTCACATAGCTTATACAGTTTTAGTATAGAAGGCAAAGAGTTTATGACAACACCAGTTAAAACCACTTGAAATTTTATCAATCATAGCAACTGTGAGGTCACAGAATATGTGTCATGTAACTGCAAAAATGACATGTGGACTGACATCACTAACTTCAGAAGTCATAGCTGTTAGAATGCCAAGTTTTGAAGTTTAGACTGGCGTAAAGTAAAAGTTGCATTTAAATTCCATCAAATATGAAGGCTGTTGACTGCAAACAGTTATAGAACATAGTTTTGATTCATGAAGCAGATGCATTATTATTATAGGTTTTTACCACTTTTTGCATATATACCATGATTGTCAATGAAATTACTAAACTGGCGGTTTCAGAATTGGCATTTCAAAAAATATTTATTTCGTACACCAGTACTGGAACAGTGTTATGAACTTATCTGCATTAAGCGATATTGCATAAGCACAAAAAAGTTTGAATGAAAGTTCAGCAATTTCTAGTTAGGGTTGATTGATTAAATCAGTGATAAAATACAAAAAATCAAGTAAAAAATCATATGCAGCTTTGAAGCTTTCTGTTGTTTGTTTGACACATTTAATTGGTATTCCAATTGGTTTCTCTTATTATCAAAGAAGGCAGAAACATCTTACTACAACACAAGATATAAAAGCAATTAAACTTTTATCAATCATAGCAACTGTTAGGTCACAGATTCTATGTCAAGTAACAGCAAAAATGATATGTGGACTAAAATCACTAACATTTGCAGACTCAGAGGTCAGAACTGTCAGAATGCCAAAAGTTTGAAGGTGTAGGCTGGCATAAAGCAGGCCTGTAGCAAGGTTTTAAGGTTTAGAAGGGAAGATAAACTGTCAGGAGTGTAAGATTTTTGTTTCTATTACAGTATATATTGAATAAACTTTTCTGGGCACAACAAAATTTGGGGGGCACAAAAAAATTAGGGACACTGCCCCTGTATGACCCCATGGCTACGGGTCTGGCATAAAGTAAAAGTTACATCTAAATTCCAGCAAATATGTGGGCTGTTGACTATAGGAATGGTANTTTNAAAACATATTTTTGATCCAGATTCATAATGACACATAATATAGGTCTTTTCTTTACCATTTTATGCATGTAAGTCATACTTTTACAGAAGCTGAACAAATGAAAGCTGCGTTACAAGAATTAATTTTAACAATAAACTTCGCACCAAAAAGGCTGGCAAGCTTGTAGTTTTGTACAAGCTTCTTAACACTTTGAGAGCCGGGTTAATTCACGCGGTTCGCAAAAAGCAACTGATTCGAACATGGCTTTGCGGATGAATATCTCCGCTCCTGTTCGCTCTAGCGACTCGGCGAAAATCTCAAAAAACATGGCAAGTCTAGTAGATTAGACTTNAAAAAAAATTTTTTGCTTGGGGGGTGCAGGTTGTCTGTGAGTGACGTCATAAGTGGAGGACTTTTTGGACACCTTGGCCCACTTTGCCTGGCCCTGGAGGCCAACCGTTAGGTGGTAGTATTTCGCTGAAGTTTTTACTGCAAACTAGGCTACAATCCGAGT
>JGI24159J19872_10002247_pt1 | contig 22739 bp, 12 predicted proteins | sample Ectturendosymbi4_FD_19872 | JGI IMG/M metagenome (IMG submission 19872) | reverse complement strand
GTGATCTCTACTGTTGCTTGCTGCCACAGTGCGAAGCTTTGCGCACATGCCGCTCGGGATTTCCGATCGCAACAGTTTCATGAAACATTTTTTGGCTAAATCCGTTTTATCCATCCTGATGCATGCAGATTAAAGTTTTAAACAAAATATGGGAGATGATTTTTGAGACGAAAATTTTTGATGCATTTGTGAAGTGTTTCTTCTGTAAAATTTTTGCTGGTGTACTGTATATATATATTTTAATATTGAAATGCCCACAAATCCTTTACATTGCAAGGTACTTTTGCATAGTTGCATTTTTTGAGAGTCACGAAGCAACTCTCTGAATATGTCGGTGTAAGAAAACCAAATATGTTTCTAACGATCACGTCTTCGTAAATTCGATTCCTCAAATCTCTAGGTGTGCTGCAAGCTTTTGGTGAATCAGCCGACTGGGCCCTGCTGTGATGTCTTTGCCATGATTCAGACTTGCACATATCCGTGTTCAAGCAATCTCGCGAAGGCGACAGATAGTTCTTCAATTTCAGTGAAAATACTTATTTAAAACGTCGTATTTTCTAGTTTTTACTTGCTGCAGCTTGTGTTTTGATTTCTTCATTCTAGTTTTGACGTTGCTTCCTTTCTCTGCTCCTAGGTTTTCAGCATTTCACTCATACGCATTGTTTGCCGATTTCGCACCGACGATGCGCCGGGCATTCGATTTCCTTATGTAACAAATTTTGCTGAAAGATTCGGTCGCGTCGCTCTTGTGGCTTCGAGACTAATTACTCGAAGTCTTTTTTTCGTTACAATTTTGCGTATTACCATGCCGTGTTGAATATCGTTTATTTACGGTTTAACTGTTACATTGACTTCGACTTAGTTTGAAACCTCAGGCAAATTTCCTTATCCTATATGTTAAGTGACTACTTATATGTCTTGGGCATCGGAAAAACACAGAATGATTTACAAAATAGTGAGATGAAGGCTGTTCGTTCCTGATGCAACGTTCCCACAACAAGCAAGCTAGAAATATTGGGTTCCTTTTTTAAGGGCACTCAGATTTGGATTTTAAGTTTTTTATAATTGTTTTTCTGCTACTCGTTAGGGTTTGGGGTTTTATGGCAGTTGATTTTCTCGGATGTGCGCCATATCTGTGATCAACATTTCAGCGGTATGTTAACACCAAAAATTCTGAGTTAGCTTTTCGGGTATAGCAGTGCTTAACAGGTTGCAAACCTGTATTTTCATAGATTATATACGTCCAGGCAAGTTTATCCATCTTATTTCTTGGCATGTTCATTGCAATAGCGTTATGTCCTGGCAGTGAGTAGATTCATATTTTAGATCATTTTAAAGCGAAGTACATTGGCAATGAAATATTTCACGCGTTTGTCGTTTCAGATAATCACAATCTTGAATATCCATTTTCTGAAAAATTTTGAGTGTTGACATGGCGTATGTGTTTACCTATTGCCAATTTAATAATTTCGTTGGTAACAGTATTCATTCGGACGTTGCTGTCCGAAGGTACAACATATCCAAACGTTTGGTGCTATCGAGTCTGACAAAATGCATATTTCTTAAATTTTTCTGAAGTAATTTTTCCGCAAACGCAGATATACGCTGGATTCATTGCTAGCGAATACGAGTTGCGACTACTGGTTGCACATGAACACATCGTCGCAAGCACTAAAGGAGGAGAGGTGCTCGCATTGGGTTTACGATCGTTCCACTTACCAGACCACTGTGGTGTCTCAGTTCAACTTGGTTTGCGATCAAAAGTGGAAGATTAGGATTTCTCAGTTTTTTTTAATGAGTGGAATTTTTTTTGGTGCTCTTCTGTGTGGCGTCGGGTCCGACAGGTACGTGTTTTCATGCAAAAAAATCTTTATTCATGTTCCGTATCGTTAATTTGTGCTGAAAAATTTTGGAAACCTGTAAAATTTCGTGTTGAATCCATTGCCACCATGTGCTTTTTTATGCATCGAACTTCAAATGAAACGTGAAATACTGTACGCAGTTTTACTGCCATGTTGCTTGTCAGATGAATTGTGCTGCCTGTGGCAAAGGTATAGGAAAACCCAGCGAAGTTGAAAGACTTTCCAGGTTTTTAGTTTTGAAACATTCCAGGTTTTTAGTTTTGGTGAAGCATAGTCTCGCGCTGATTTTAGTGAAACACTGCTTTCATCGAACGATGACTAGTTCAATTTTCTTTTGACGCACAGTAGTTTCATGCATGCCTTTATCTGTTGGAAAATAGAAATCTTGACGCAATGAAATGTTGCCTCCTTTAGTTTTGTAGTTCTATTTGAATAATGCAAAGGACAGCGTTAATAATTAATTAAATAATAGTTGATACTTGTATTTAATGAATTAACACGTAACTTCCTGATTTTGCTTGTCCCCTGAACTGTCAATGGAAACAAATGGAAACAACCACCCTGATAATGATTTTATCCCTATCTCCTTCGCAGTATGCTACACGACTGATTTTGTGACCCATGTTAATAAGTTGGCGTCGAATGATCCTCCTTTGGTACATTGTAACATATGATGTTTCTTTGAAAGGACAAGCTTGAAAAAATTAAATTTCTCATGCTCAAAACCACTAGGTAACAAGAATTAAGAAAAATTCAATTCATTCACTAATTCTCGGCTAGATGTTTGAATGTGTATGAATTCCGACATTGGTGTTTACAAGCATTTACAAAATGCTGAAAATTCTGCAAATAAAAGATATTAACAGTAGCCAAGTTCATGTATAAATACAATAAATCACAGATGCCGGTTGCATTAAACGATAATTTCAAGCTCATCATAGATGTTCATCGGGATGTAACGAGACAAACTACAAATCGGTAGTTTGCTTTGCCAAAAACAAATTCAAACTAGGTACGAAAATGTTGAAGTACACAAGCGTAGATATATTGGCGGTAACAAAAAGCACACCCATAGATAGTACCGAGACGGTTGCTATGACATTTAGCACCGCTAAAAGAGTGCTGTAATAAGTGCAATGGCCATCTGGTCAGGAACTCGTTCAGAAATAAAAAATATAACCTTGTTTTTAACTTTTTGAAATTCAGTTTGAAAGAAATGAGAAACAGTGTTGGTATTCTTTGTTTTCACTGTATGTGTGCATTACCAAAGTGCAGTGACTCTGTACTGCTGTTACTACTAAAGTAGTTCCATGATGTATTACTGTTATCTCTTGCTTAATTTTGCTGTTGTTGCGTTCACTACAAATTAGTATTTCTGGCATTAGACTCGTATCTAGTAGGGAAGTGGTTCTCAACCTGGGGTTTGCGAACCCCCAGGGGTTCACGGGAAGATTTTCAGGGGTACTTGGATGGCAGTTGAGTTTTCATGTATTGCTATTTTTCAATATCCTATATTCGAGGAAAATGCGTCAAACAGGCACAGCCTTCACACTAATGTTTAGTATAAAGTGTTTGAAATAAATACTTTAGTTAATATCCTTTGCAATGCCATAAATTGTTAGTTACTAACTGTTAGTCAATATACTACCACTTAATTTAGTGTCAGCTTACTGGGGGTTCAGATTGATTGTTTTATGACTTGAGGGTACTTAACGGGAAAAACGTTGAGAACTCCTGTAGTAGGGTGTCTTTGTTACCCGATCGCACTGCGAACATTGCAAACCGTGTATCTGCCAAGCGGTTTACGAGTTTCCTTTTTCATGCGTGAGTTTTCACATCGACCGAAAATCCATTTCCAGAGCGAACGACTGTATGCATCATTCTCAGTCTGATTTAATTTCTGACACGCATTGTAGCGGAACACTAGTCAACAAGATTCTTAACACGCGTTGTTTCCAAAAGGTTTACCTACAGGCTTTTTCAAGATTTTTTTTACGATACTGTGCTTCGTTTTGGTATCAGCTTTTATTTCATTCATTAATTGAAAGCATCACGTCGGTTTCATAGATGAAAACTGCACGCTTACAAATCATGTCGTGGTCCGCATCAAATTCATTGCTCCATTTTCCCGCTTCCTTGCCTGCATCGTTTGTGAAAGTAAAAATGTGCGAGAAATTTTTGACTGATGAAACAGAAGTGGACTTGGCGTGATATGAAGCGATTCACTCTCCCTGCGGACTTGGTCGCGGGATGTCGTTGCAAAACTGAAACCTGTTATCCTTTTTGCGTAATCTTCTCTTTATTTTTCTTGAGGCAGGTGGGGACGAAGGACGCTTTTTCTTATAGCGCTTATTGTCTTGCTTGTGTCAGCTGCTGCCAGTTCACTCGTGAAGAGTTTCTGGATTTTCACTGTGCTGCGTTTTTTCGTCGGCTTCGGAGGACTGGGAGCTTGCGTTACCGGATATGTTTACGGTATGTTGATAAAGTTGTGCCGTATTTTCTGCACTCTGATCAATATTTCTATCTTTTATTTGTGCAAACAAATGACAACTTACCTGAGAAAGTATCATCGCCAATAAGTGAGCTGAAATAAAGCGAGAATTGTAAATTATATCGACATGCATAAGTTGATTTTAGCTTCTCTTCGGAAATTAAATACCGGAGGAGAATGTTTCATTTTGAAATTTCGAGCAATATGCGCTCAGCTCCATTTTTTGATTGTCTGGAAACAATAATATTGTTAAGAACAAAACACCCTAGTGCTGTGTGTTGAATTTGCGTCACATTACATGTACGGATTTGATGTAAGCTATAAAAGTATAACTATGCAGACAAATTTTCTAAGATATTCAGGCTTTTCATCTTTTGATATCTATTTTTAAGCACCAAATTAGCTGTAATTAAATGATCATATTAGCAGTGTTCATAGTCCAGTGGTTCCAGTCGAAACTGCTAGTTATGCTTTTTGCTGCACTATTTTGTTTTTCTCTTTACAAAGTAACTTTTCGTTTCTCTGAACCTTCAACCGCATTTGACCTTCCACCTGCGGTACCTGCTTTTCTGTTTTGTCCATGTATTCAATTTCTCCGATNATCAGTCAGTTTTTTAATATATTGACTCTACATTGCCGTTGACACCAATCAACGTGCGCGGAGCACGATTAAGATCAGTAATTTTGAATGAAAGTAAGTTTTTATTGATTAAGAGCTGTTGTTAATCTCCGTGCAACAGCATAGAAGCTAAGCTGTCCTGAATTCTATCAAGCTTGGCACTGGTGTGTTACGTTTGTTCGGACGACGCTCAAATCAAACCTGTTGNATTTGCTAAACGCAATCAGACGTTCGCTTTCAGCTGGGACTTCATTCAACACCATTTAACTTGCCTGAGCCAAAGGAACTGCACATCGGTCTGTTCCTCTCTCCACGCATATGAACTCACAAGCCCACGAAGAAAGTCTGGAAAACCAGTGCGAAAACGCAGCTTCAGTCAAGTGTAGAGTCTTAAATACCACAATAACTCCCTGATTTATCTTCACGAATTATTCGCTTATCATCATTCGCACTCAAAGCAATCCTGTTGACTTCTTCTGCATAAATCTCATGTCCTCGGCTTCGAATCACTTGCATGGTTCGCAGTTCTTCCTTTCTGGTGTTGTTCCAGGAGGCACACACTTGTCCTGAGAGGCAACTTTTCTTCAAATAGGTTTTTTCCCCATCACGTACCCACGATTGTCTCATGCATCCCACCCTGCCTACACAACCATCATCAGACTGGTATGGTAACAATCACATTCGAGCATTTCACCTGGACACTGACATCCGATCTCAACCGAATTATCATCACAGTCGTTGTATCCATCGCATATATATTATGGTGGATATCTGCTCGGGTCGCTAGCGACCGATCAATTCAGCGTCGGGTCCACAACGTGTTCGTGCGAGTTTTTGAATAAAACTTGGTAGCTGAGTAAAATGCGCAAATTTTTTTCTGCTATATGCCTTTTTAAGAACGAACGATTGGAAGAGGTGTTCTTGTGAAACTGTTCAACTTGTTACAAAACCGACTGTTCAGAATTTAAGTGCTAGACTTGAGTTTGTTGTTTTTCTCTACCTAGTCTTTTTTCGGTCCTAGACTGAATTTTTTTCGATATGACCGAAAAAAATTTTGTCACTTCGGTCATAATGTGCACAAATATAGACTAGTGCATACTGTTACGGCAAGTTTTAATACTATTGTGGCACAAATGACCGAAATGTCTCAGTGAAAAAAAAAACAGATCTCTACGTCTGCTTGGCAGTTGGGTGCTGTAAACACTGACAGAGTTTGTCTCACGGTAGTTCGTTTGCTGAAAATTTTCCAGCCATGGAAACCACCAGCAACCGTCACCGGGTCATTATTGGGCAGACTCTGCAAGCCACATTTTCTGTTGGCTTCATGCTTCTCGCGTTTGCTGGTTTCGCCGAAAGACGATGGGTCGCATTGAATCTCGGTATATCGCTGCCGCTTGCGATCCTGCTACCGCTCTACATACGGTGAGCTTTAACGTTTTTTTCGAATTGCTTTCTCCCAACGAAGGCTTCTCTTGCGGTCAGCAGTTGAATGTAACGACGCATGCTTATTTTTAATGCATCGAATTTTTCCTCGAACGTTATCTGATTGCGCTGTACTTTGCACTTTCCCTGAGGCAAATATGCACGCATGCAACTGATCACATGCCTGGCGATGTTACGACAGGCATCGCGAGGTGTATTATGATTAGGATGTATGAAGCAATGGTCGATGCCATATTCACGTTTGCGGTGTTTCGCGTTAGTTTAAAGGCGAGGTAGGTTTACTGACATGCTTTTTGCATTTTTTTCGAATATGTTATGTAAATTCGAAGAGGATTTTGCTGTAGCAAATTTTGAAGGAAAACTTGTTTATCTCCCTTGGTTTAGCCACGCGTTTTCCATCTGTGTTTGCCGACAGCAGCTAAATTTTGCAATGCTCACCTCAATGCCGACTTCGTAACAGTTACTAGGCACCGTAGTGGGTAAAGTTGCAGAGACAATCGCGAGTGTTTTGCTGCTCCAAGTCTAATCATGCATTCTACAATGGTGACTTGAACGGGACATGGAAGGGCGTTGCGCAGCGACCACATTCCTACAAAGATCATACTCATGCACCCGTCCTCCAGTGCCAAAGTCAGCTCGAGTGCATGACTAATTTACTGAGTTTACACGGAACTTAACAACTGTGTTTTTTTTTATTGGGGCCGGCCGAAAAATTGTGGCTATAATTGGCCACAAGCAACTGTGCATTTACGTGACACTGTTTGTTATCAGACCTGGAACACGAAGTAAAAATCTCTAAAATCCTGTTTGGATTGCTGCATCACGTGGTACGAACACGTTACGACAGTATTCTGCCATTATCGAGAAATAAACGAGGGATTCTTGTTCTCAAAACAACATTTTTAAAGCAATGCGAAAGCCTAAGGCATTGATAAGCGTTTAAAAAACATTTTTAATTATGAGGTTGATTGTCATTAGCGCAAAACTCAACATGCACGAACGCTAAATCCGATTTATTTTATGTGCTATACGTAAGAAACATTTATTGTATTTTGATGTATTGAAAGAAGCTCTTGTCTGTTGCAGACCACATAAACACGTTCAATGTCTGCATTAGAACCAGCTCTGCAATTTGCGTGCATTAATCTTATTGATTGTGGGTGGTTTCAGCACTGCTTGCGTGAAGTTAAAAGGTGAACCAAACAGCACAACGTTTTAAAGTGAAAAGTGTGATCGTTCTGTGCACGCGAGTCAAATATCCTTTGTGGATGACAATGTAAAGCAAGTGAAATACTATGTTTCAGAAATTGCAACGTTAGGCCTACAGTTGATTCCTATGTTCATTTCTACAGCGCAACTAATTGTGTGTTTTCACACAAAGGTTTTCCGTATCTTCACTATACAGTAGTACAGTGCAGTATTAATTGCCAATGCAACTTCATATAGAACACACTTTGGAAAGATCACCAGTGACTTCAAAATCACCTTCCTAATCAATCAAGGGCTTTTACAGTGGTGTTGCATCCAAGTAAGAACATGACAGCCAATGAATTTACTCAACACAGAAACATTAAGAATTCTAATGCTAATGAAAACTAGCAAAATAATGCTGATCAACACAACCATTGCTAATTTATCAAAGCTGAACTCACTTTATCTACACTTTATGCAAGCCTGCAAATTTATTTTGCTTTGTAAGTTATAAAATTTCCAAATTTTTGAAACAATTTTGCCTTCTTTCTACTTCATCATGTCCTACTTAAAATGATCAATGCTTAGCGTAATACTGCATATTTGCAAGATAGTCTACATACAAGCCAGTTTAGTGAAATGCATGCAGTTTCATATTCTTGATTAGTGGTTATACTGTAATTAAACAATCCAATAAGTGTAAACGGTTTGTTACATCATTTTATGCATGGTTGTAACACAAGCAAACGTAATAAGCTAGAAAGGTTTATACCAGGGGTCATCAACGTGGTGCCCGCGGGCACCAGGTCGCCCGCAAGGACCAAGCAGGCCGCCCGCGGGCCTGATCTAAAAATAGCATTAGCATGATCAACGTCTTCATATTAAAGAAGTCTCAATACTAAAATAATTAAAAGTAAATTGAGCAAAAATTTTATTTCAAAAGTGTATATTAAACTAGTAGGCCTTCGCATTAATCGGTACACAAGAAGTAGCTCGCAGTTTCAAAAAGGTTGGTGACCCCTGGTTTATATTGTATTTTCTGGTGATACTGGTAGCCAAACCAATGCGGTTTAGCTCAGAATGCCCAGGCAGTGGCGTAGCCAGCCCAAAATTTTAGGGGATCAAAAAATTTGAGAGGGCCAAAATATTTGACTTTGGGCGGGCAACAGTATTTTGATTGGGATGCCACTTCTCAAACCACAAAATGACTGGATATTCCAAAGATTTTGCAGGGCCATGTCATGCATTGCTAAACAAACTTTATGATTTTACTTTGAATCGGATCTAAGTGGCATATCGGCACACTGCGAATGTCGTTGCGCACATCCTTAGAGTGAGATTATGAGCAAGACTGGTGAATATTCGAACCAAATTACATTCGTTGCGACTTATTCTCATTTCGACGTTTTGGAGTTACGTGTTTTTCCACATTCAAAACATAGCGGTTGTATCGGATCGGATTTCATCTGAATATTACCTGAACCCGCTGTTCGTTGTTCGCAATTTTGGCGAATCGCAATGTGTTTATTTATTTGAGGTATTTAAATTTGAGGTCACTGTTGGTTGCAAATTCTTGGCGACTTTGTAGAAGTTATTGTGAGCAATAATTGGCTCACTGACAAGCAATAATTGTCTGGGGCTTATTCGTACGTAGTTGGCTAAAGCAGGCTGTTCCTGTCAATTTTACATGATGCGGGAACTTGAACCTGATTCTCCAGTTCGTCTAGTGATGTTTTGCTCTTAATAGATCATCTGTGATTCCTCAAATACAAAGAGCTGCAGCAAAAAAAACTAAACTCGGAAAATCTGTGCAAAAAACTTTTCTTTGTGGCCAAATAACTCTACTACATGTCTTATCTTTGTCTGCCACCCAGATTTTCCGTACAAAGTGGTTCTGTGACGTATGTTTGTATAGATTCAGCGCCGAATCACCGCGCTGGCTACTGTCTAGAAATCAAGTAAAAAAATCGGAAGACGTTCTTGCGCGGATGGCTCGGGTGAATGGAAAGAACTTTGATGACATCATTGCCAAACTGGAAGCGGAGCAATCAAATACTTCACTGGTCAGTAGTTTAATTATATTAGAGTACCCAAACAAACCTAGCGACAGTAGAACTCAAAGCTTTGCTTTACTAGGAAATTACGATGTTACATGTTCTTGCTTATATGCAGATCTTTACTGTTGACACTTTGTAGAGACTACTTCTACAGTAAACAAAAGACTTATAAAGAAAGTTAGGATTCGTGCTGATTGCGTTAAAGGCGTATGTGTATACTTAGCACCGGTGCTTACGTTGAAACAAACCCTCGTTGTGTGGTGGCATCATTTGGAGCATCGATAGTTTTGTTCCAACATAAACTGTTCATGAGCAGAACAAGCAGATGTTGCCTTTATGTGGTCTGTCAGCTTCATACAGTTGGTAAACTACGCGCTTGCCATTTTTTAAATAAGTTTCATGCTGCAAACATTACTTCATGAAGGTCTGTAAACCAGGGCTGCGGAGCCGGACCAAAAGCCATTTTGGATGTCCGGAGCCAAAAACATTCAGATGGTGAAGCCGGAGCCTGAAATGTTTGTTCCGTTTCCACGGCCAAAGTTTGAAGTTTGAAGGACAAGCTAGTTGTGCAAATAATGCAACGTTTTTCAGTTTTTAAACGACCAAATTTTGGAGCCGGAGCTAAAAACTTTTAGATGTTGGAGCTAGACCCAAAAACTTTAGATGCCTGGAGCCAGAGCCTGAAACATGAGTTCTGGCTCCACAGCCCTGCTCTCAATAATGCAGACGTAAGCGTTTGGCTTCAAACTGTAGATGTTCATTGTAACTCATCTTTTATCCTTTTTATAAAGAAAAGTCGTAGGTACTTACTCTCCACTAAAAACAATGGTCTGTTTTCCATGTTAAAGACCATTAAGCGAGCCAATGTTATCTATTTTTTATTTTCTAAAAAAATAAAAATGTTGGAGGAATTGTTTCTGTGTCTAAAAAGATTTTTTTTGCGCAGTAATATTTTCATTTGGGAAAACACTGGCATCTGTTCGATTCTCCGCATTTTTAAAAGCGTGTTACGCTGACCAGGCAGCCAGGCTTGTCCATGGGAATGGGATTTCCGTAGAAATCTCACGAAATTGTTGCCATGACCATCGTTAGTACATTTACGTCATATAGCAGGAATTTTTTGAAATTGAATACCGTTAATGTGTGCTCGCAGCACAGTAAGTAGCTGACGTAGAAAGCTCAGCACCATGGCGGAGTGATGCGAGGCCCCCGAAAATACGGTTGTTGGGCCCTTCTGTAGGTGAGGACTAGAAAAGGGGTCATCAAATTTTCACTGCCCCTCCTATTGATTTCAAGGCAGAGGCGCTGATGATTTAACACGCGCACGATGTAACGCACTTCGCATTATTAGTTTCGTGGGAACCCCACAGGCTGCGAGAGTCGCAAGTTTTTGGATGGCGTGGGACGGAAAAAGCATCCCATTGTCAAGCTTGGACGCTAACCATTCGTTTTTTTACCTATGCGCGTATTTGTGTCATTTTTGGTAAATGAGTCGGCAATTTTCGCAAAAGAAGGATGCTATCAGTAGGCTTCTGTCGTTCTATGGAGCGTGTGAATGTCAAAGGAGTACTGCATGTGTAATTTCAATGCTTTCTACCGTCGGTTAAATTCGCATAACGCACTTGGAATGCTATAAACATATTTTGAAAACTGCTAAAATGTTTGAAGTGACTCCATAAATATCACTTGTGACAAGAAAATCCTACTGATGTATGGAAAATTTCTGATAACACACGGCCTGTCCTTTCAATGATGTTATATTTTTGCTAGAACTAAAGATCAAGTTCACTGACCTAGACGTAAAAGTAAAAGCCAAGTGAACTGTTTTCGTACAGTTCCTCTTCTTTCCGTACAGTTTCATTCGGTTACGCAGTACTCTTGATGTTTCAACTAAAAATCTGCACGGCGTGTTTTACAGACTGCGAATATGAAATATGACTCGTTTAGTCCAAGGGAATCTTGTTCAACTATGGATCTATTTCGTAACCCGAAGTTGAGGATCATTTCGCTGGTGCTGTTTTACAATTGGTTCGCAGTCACATGCATTTACTACGGCCTCACGCTCAACTCAGCTGCACTCAACTGGGATCCTTTTCTGAGTTTTTTCTTCTCCGGCCTGATTGAGATTCCAGCCAACTTCGGTTCGATCTTCATCATACAGCTGTGGGGGAGGCGGCCAACTATCGTGATATGCAATGTCGTATGTGGGATAAGCCTGCTGTGCCTAACCTTTGTATCGAATGGTAAGATTTTCACTTGAAAAAATCCCTTTTCATGCTTGTTGTTTTAGCCACATGATTGATCTGCTTTTTGCCGCTTAATTTTTTATCGGATTTGTCATTATTCTACACATCTCTCACAACCGAGCTTCGTATTTACAGTGAAACCAAAGTCTCTCGCATATTTACACTCATATGATGCTAACCTCTAATTCAAATATTGATTTTTTGTAATTTTATGACAGTATGGCAAAGCCCGGCTGACAACTCAGTGATGAAAATGAATATGTGGTCAAAATTTCGAAAATGCTACTAAAAGTTTTACTGAGTAGCTCCAAAATTGTATGATGTGATGATCGTTGATTGATCGGTTAATGTTGTATGATAAGAATAGCTTTGCACAATCGGACAACAAAGGCTGCCTTGAACGTTCGGTATCATTTTTGAGTGAGCCAGCAATCCTTATGTGTGTCCAGGGGCAAAGTCTCCCGTATATTTGTAGTCCGGTTGTAACTGAAGTTGGCTTTACTGTTTTTTTTAGTTTAGTCGTCTTTTGTTTGGACGGAAGTTCATATTTATGGTTTGAAGGTGATTAAAAATGTTGGAAGTTACATAATCCACCTGAGTCAGCCAATAAGCGTGACGTTCCTAAATCTTTTGCATTACTGTTAACTTTCGTTCGTCTTGGCATTGCTTCTTACTTGCTTCAATCTATTTTGTTTCGTCACAGAGATGATTGCAGCGCAGATGACCTTGTTTCTAATGGGCAAGTTCGGGTCCACAGGAACCTTTAGCTGTATCTACCTGTACTCTTCTGAATTATATCCTACTTCACTCAGGTTTGTTGTTCAGTTCTATAATTCCACGCTTCGGTTCCTTTGTTTTTTACACTTGTATAAACCATGCATACTGAAATACTTCGCTAAAACTACTGCGGTGAAGTTGGTTTTATAAGGAGATGGAACTTAAGGTTTGTCAATTTTCGGCTCCCAAATATAAATAAAATACTTGTTTTTAGTATTTTGTTACAACCAGAAGAAAAATAATTTCATAAAAAGCTTTTTCAGCCAAACAATCTTGTTTACCAGATATTTACATGTGGATGTAATGTACTTTCTCATGAGTCTCGTAGTCCATCGACTTTGATTTTTGTTGTCATTGCCACGACTGAAACCTCGCCCATTCAAACTATTGCGTTTTACTTATTTAGAGCAAAACTAAGGTTAGCAGAGTTCTAAATGAATTACAAACTTTGTAAATTACTAGAATAAGTATAAATCTGATCAAATTACGATCAAAGTACACATTTAATTCAAATAGGTTCTCCTTTGCTTTTGTGCTTTACCAATGTTTATACACTTTGACCAGCTTTTTGGTGAATCTTGATAGGTAGCTGGAATGTTGCAAGTGCGCGAGAATGAAATTTGACTGCGCATTTGCGCACTTTAGAGGGAACACTGGCGACAGTCAGGGGTGTACTGGAGCGGGAACGCGTGGGAAAGGCGTTCCCACACCTGCTTCATGTTTTTTATTAGTGCTACATCCCTGGTGACGGTGATATTTTGTTGTGCAGGGGAAACGGAGTTGGCATATGCAGTGCGTGCGCCCGACTGGGCGGGATGGCGTCGCAATTAATCTTCATGCTTGCACACATCAACAACAACCTGCCGTACATAGTTCTCGGCGCGATTGCCATTGTTGCAGGTAAATGGCGCTTGCCGTGTTTTCTGGTAACGTTTACCATGCGCAGACCGACTGCGAAAAGACGTAAAAACTTACAAAAAGGAAAAAAAGTTCCTCGGCAGCGCTGGCCTGAGAAAAATTCCACGAGTGTGCTGTCACTCAAGGTAAAAGAAGTCTTCAAGAATTTCCTTGAAATACATCGTTTTTCGATTTCAAACCTCATCGAAAATGCACGAAATGCATGTTTTTTATTGCTGCTAGATCAGTCGCCCGCTGCCGTATTTCTGTTGAGGCTTAGCCGCGTGTGACAAACTGTAGAAGGACGCAGTTCTCTCCTTGGCGCGGTTTTTGCGACGAAGGTCGGTTGTAACCTCTTACGATTACCTCCAGGAATTCTAATCGCAATTCTGCCGGAAACCAAAGGCATGAGCTTGCCGGAAACGATGAAGGACACAGAGCAGATGTACGTTCACCGCAACGTCAGTTTGCTGAAGCAGTTCGTGCCGTCAACTGCTCGGAGTTGCTGCACTTAGCTGTGCATACCAACATACTTGGTCAGCTTGTCGTACACGCTCGATTCTAAACGTGATGGTGTCCGTTGCTGCCCAGCGTCAGATGAATAGAAGATAACTTAATCTCCGTTCGTTGGACAGCGTTGTCGTCCATGTTGTCCACTCGGTGATGCGCGGGAGCGACCGACATACGCGCCGACGTGCCGCGACGCACGTCACTTCGCTAAGCTCACGCAGCACTTTGCTCAGTTTGTCTGACCTTTGCCACCACGCATTGTTCCATACACAACTCACGAGATCCTATCGCTGTTGTTGGTACTGCGGAAGTTTAGGTTTTCTTTTATTTAGTCTTTTCTTTCTTTTTTTTTTATTTGTAACCAGTTGAGCTTTAGCGCGGAAACACTACCATGTACCTCTTGTTTCCAATTTTTAAACAGCAACTTTAGTGGACCCTTGCACTAAAATTGAGTCGCTCTTTCAAAGCTTTAAATATAACTATCGGACGATGTAGACGTTAACGTTTGCGTCTCGTGCACTATGTAAGTTGACCCATAAATATCGCCACACGGTTGGATTTTATTGCACAGTTGACTGTTTCTTTGTTGACCGAAAACTTAATAAGTCGATCTGCGATTCCATGACGAAATTTAAATTTCATTTTTTCTGCAAGTTTCAATGTTTAGTTTCTGTTCAAATCGCAAACATTTGGCTTTGTGCTCCGATTCTGACATGAAGCGTACCTGTGTTGTGCACAATCATTTTGTTTCACGTCCGTGACTTTTACAGTATCGGTTATCCTCAATAAGCACATGCGCGCTTGGTTGGGGAGGAGTTTTTGACGTGCGAGCGCATGCGTAGAATGCGCCCACAAGCTCGGTGTTGTTGAGGTCCCGACTCCTTCAGCGCTGTTTTATGAACTGGCGATTTTTTGCGAATTGCTTTTCTGACATCAACCACGATTTTTCCCGTGCATCTTGCGAAGCAACAACGTGTTCGGCCGCCACCCTGTATGCATTAGACCCAAGTCAACAACAAACCTGTTGTTTTGCACTGGATGAGGCTTTCCATGGAGATTCGTACGCATAAAGTTCTCCAGAACGTGTGGAACATGATTATCAAGCCACCGCCCACACAACACCTCTTATTGATGTGTTGCCCAATTATGGTGCAATGTTCGACCTCTGTCATAGTATGATGGGGTGGAACTCAAGGCTAGCAATTCGTTTTTTTTGTGTTCGTAACATGATCGCAAGCCGTAGTATTTAGGCAATCGCTGCAGCGTGGTTTGTTTCATCCTTTCAGTGCCTTTTGGTTGTTTTGAAAAATCACTATGGTAACCCCTTTGTTGTCGGAAAAAGTGGACCTTCGCTCGTAGCTTTCTCGCTCAAGCGGTGGATCTGGCTTTTCCATGACGATGAGGATCTGATCCACAGTTTCCAGTATTTATTCCTGCTCGTAAGTTGTTCCTTCCATAACGTTGATGCCGTTCGAATGAATTTATTAATGATGTCTCCTTAGATAATATTTGCTAGAAATATGATTGGAGCACGACGCAAGTTTGACGAGCCAATCAAATTGCAGGTGACGCCCACCTTGGTTGTCGGAGTTTCCGAGGTGTGCTTGCTTGTTCCACCGACGCGTCAGGGATCGCCAGTGTCTGTCAAACGATCTCCTGCGAAAGCTTTCGTTCGTAATTCGCACTGCTTTTGAAACAAACGTCAATTCTTCTGTCCATTGCTTCCAGTCCGAAATAATTTCAGACGCAAGTGTAAAAATACGGAAAATTTTGCACCAAACCCTTGTTCTTGATGATTGCACTAAGGTCCCAAAAAATTTGAGCTGTAAAAGTGGTGTCGATTTTTTGCAAAAGTCAGCCTTATTATGAAAATGCGCGGTTACATGTTTTTGTAATTTGTAGGATCATACGTAACTGTACACACGAGGAACCGAGCAGTAGATCACTGTCCGGTGTGATCCACTGAAATTATTTTCAAACACTCGAACGCTTCTGAGATTTTCGCGCGCTGATGAGAGTACCATTAAGAGGAATCATTTCCAAACCTTGTTTTGAGGAAGCTCGGAATTTTTTCACATTTTCCGCAAGTTTCTGGTCGCAGATCACTGAAATGCGATTTCACAAATCGTGCAACTTCGGTTACGTCACCTACAACTCGGGTTACCTGATGTACTCCTTGCCTCTTCTCGAAGCTATCCATTGCCTGTTCATGTCTAAGTCAGAATAACTGAGCTTGGGAGAGCATGCGTGCGCCGTCAAATCTGCATGCTTGAAGATGGCAACTTTTTAAATTTTTGTGTTGCTTAATATAAACGTTTTCGCGCTGTGTGCTTGTTTGGAGTGGCTTCAGCATAGACTGTTTCAACAGCGTGTGCGCCTGTGTTCCTCAGTTGATGTGCTACAGCGCAACCCTTGGTGAAACGACCCACACCACTTCTCTGTTACCGTTCAGTGTTGTTGTTTCAAAGACTCAGGCTGTGCGAGCAAGATGTGCTGCTGACGTTCTGTTTTGTTTTCCCTCGCGTGAAAAGCAAGGGTGTACACACGACGTCGTGCCTTTTCAACTGCTGGATTGTTTTCAAATGGAGTATTGTGCGCAAACTTCTATTACTGTAACCTTCTTGCAGCGCTTTCCCTGAGGCGTTTGGAATACTGTTACATTTCGTAATGAACAGAAANCGTTTTTCCTTCACAACCCTTGCCCGACTGGTGCGCGGACTGATTTGACATTTCAGTATGCGCAGGAACGAGCTGCTGTGAAAGTTTGCTCCGTTTGTTTCACGTCTCTCCGCATTGTCTCTTGTTGATCAGTGATGAGTGAGCTATGCACTTCCTGTGTGTAGCGCCAGTGCAGTAGGCTAAATCTTCAAATGAACGTCCTCGTTAAGCTTCGATAACGAAAACGCCTTTCCGGCTATATGTGGCGTTTTCCAGTTATTACGATGTTAAGAAGCCGCAAGGTTGCGTTGTTACTACTCTCTATATATGGTTAAAACCAAAGATCCGCCTGCAGATGGTACCTGTTTAACGTTGAATATGAACGTCACGCGCTGATATGCTCTTCACACATTGCAGCCACGCGTGACATACACGTACCGCTAGAACCCTGCTGCTTTTTGTGTGTCGACGAAACATACAACCCTGTTGGTCTTTCCGCTGTTAACAGCTGTACTCACTTTCCACCAACTCGACTTCACGCTCACGAACTTCTTGACTTGGGCCGATACTGTTTCATGCTTTTTTCATTACGCAGACAAAAAGAAATGCGGCGNCCTCGCGAGATTTTCGTNCGTTTTTNACTGGGTTTTGCGTCGAATATCTGTCTTAATGNGATGCATGCGTTGATNACTGAACGCTGTTTCAATCTTGGTTTGTGTTTTTCTNTATGCTTAATAAACACGTGCNACAACCTGTGTGTTTGACTGTCGGCTTTGCAAGGCGCAACTTGAAGTTTACATTATTTTCTTGTTGATTNATAGTACTCCTGCCAACAGGCAAGAATCTGCTCCGCACAGNAAGCGTTAACATTCTGCACTTGTTGCAAANATATGAAAATGAAATTAAAATAAGGTGACAGATGTTCCAGAGATGGGGCCTGCTTATATTACGTTGACATACTGCTCGCCCATTTTGGGATATCTTTCTCTGATTGCAGTTTAGTATTATTGTTACTAACGTGATAAGCTCAAAGCTCATCTCTTACCAGGATGTGTTTATTTACAGTCGCTGACTCATCCTACAGCCTTGCACGAGTTCATGATTTGACCACAAATTTACGATTGCGCAACTTTTATTGCACTGCGACGGTGCAGCTTTTTTCTGTCCATACCCATGCAATGTTCAGGTTCAGTAAACACTTTTGCGTCAGTAACAAAGCATTGAAACCAGGCACTGACACTGACAGACAAAATCCCATGTGCACTTGCTTCTTTCTCGATGAAACTTGTTTTTTAAGTGTGACGGTAATGTACTGAACTGCATTATAGCTGCAACCAGTTGTGAGTTTTTTGAGGCATGTTTTCTTAAAGCGGTTGTCACGCGTGTTCAAAACGGTATTTACCCATTTTTCCGTTTCTGTGTGGCCGAACTTTGAAAGAATGCAAAACCCTGAAAACTGCTTTCAGCAACATAGGCGTAACCACCCTATTTCTAAGACAGAATGTATCAAACAAATAAAAAAATAAGCAGGTTGATTTGTTGATATTTCTGCAGATTGAACAAGTCTTCAGGTCCCCGCATTTGCCACTCCCCAATCAAAATCATGTCTACGCTATTGTGTGGTGAGAACATTCATAATAGGAACTGTGTCACAGATCGAGTTTGTTTGGAAGGTTTCGTTTTTCTGGGATAATCCGAATACGTGATATAAATCTCATGTGCGAACCATCTTACACTACGATTTGTAGCCAACTTCCTTTCTAAATCCATGTATAGACAAAAGATATTGTTAAGTGGTATTACGAAGCTTATAACCAAGCTTGGAATTCGATTTGCACGTTCTTTGCTTGAGATTAACTCCACTACTGCCTCTCATTGTTAGATTTTAGGTTAATTTTGACAATATTTACGTTGACTTCTTTGTCATCGCTCTGGACTATGAGTAAAAATATTTGTTGAAAATTCAAAGCCGCTGAAGCTGACAATCACACCTAATCTAAAAAAAATTTTTCGTATTTCTTTGTTTCGAAGTTACTGTAGTCAGTTCCAACACACTCTTTGGAATCATCACAGTGATGTTGTTTTGTAAAGAGCGCGTTATATTTTACTGTGAAACAGAGGTTCTCACAAATCTCAAGCATGTGGCCCAATAAATAAACAGAGGGTCCGTGGCCCTGCGACTATACAACATCTCCAATGCGACAACTGTTGCACATGCACAGAGCAGAAATAAAAAAATTAAAAACAACTTTTGATAACACAACGTGCTTTACAATCAATGCGAAGGCTGAGCCTGTTTGTTGTGAGAAAGCGTAGAATCGTAGATATTCGAGGGTCAATATATGATAATGCATAGATCAAGTCATCTTACATATTTAATCCTGCTTGTAGATTTTATTTTCATGGCAACAAGAGCCGCCTGTCTGTTTCTAAATGACTTCAATAACTGCATGGACCTATTGCGCACAGTGCGGCAGGCTGCATGGAAATTTCCACGTCGCAGTACCTTCTAACACCTAACGAGGAAAGAGAGCGTGTTGAAACGTTTGTAGCTCAAGAGCTACCTATCCTACGTTTTCAACTAGCCTAAAAGGTTCATCTTGCAAGACGTACCCAATTTAAATAATACTTGACCGTGACCAATACCAGTCAAAAATTCTTCCGTGGCCCACTGGTTGACAAACCCAAACCCGGCTGTAAAAGTATAAGTTTTAACATTTGAAAACAGCACACCACAATAAAACAACAGATCGCCTCATGCGATGAAGCAATGTTAAGAAACTCTTTCTAGTACTCAGTGGCGTAACCAGTGGTTTGAGCCAGGGTGGGAAACTTAGCAAAAGGGGGCCACTAGCCACACTCAGAAGTTGAGAAATGATGGTGAACCCGGATGTTGATGTCTATAGCCTACTAAAACCCGAGATCGCCGATAAGCACTCCGAAAAATGGAAAAAAACAACCTACTGAAAACGAAAAGAATATCAACTACCGAAATATAAGCGAAGTGGTGGCCCAGTTTTTATATTTAGCTTGCCAGGGGGGGCGGTTCGCGCCCCTGCCCCCCGTAAGTTACGCCACTGCTTGTACTAACCAAGTTGTTCTTCACTTGACCATTGGGTGGCCATGCATATCAACACGTCAAATAAGCCATTAGTTACATGGGAATAAAGCGCGTCGGGACTTCTCATTAACAAGCAGAAATATTCAACGATGTAGTGGTCTTTGAGCTACAGTTGCTGTTCTAATACCGCTAAAAATTCTAAAAGTTTTGGATTGTACTGAGACTATAGCTTTAATTTGATTGAAGAGAATACGTGACAAGTGTTGAGCTCATGATCGCAAAAAGTTGCCAACTGGAGCTCCTACTCCTCACCAAGGTTATGGATCACCGCACTCCTGTACCAAATTGAGCTAGCAAATGCACAGGTGAAGATGTAAGCTACAAAACGAACTATTGCTGGGAAGCTGGTCACAGTATCTTCTAAAAGTGCACCATGTGTATGGTTTTTGCGCCGTAAAAATGAAACGTGTTAGTCTGATCGTAATGATCGAAAGTACATTCACTCTACCAATTCGCAGAAAACAACACTGCTGTCGCTCATGAGCTCATGAATAGAAGCGTCATTCTGAGTGTGATTTGGAAATGACCATGACCGTGGACGCCTCTGATGATTCTGTGCGATTCCGTCGTTATTCTTGATTGTCTTGATTACACGCATAATGGTGCGGCGAAAACTCGAATGCCGATGAACGAGACTATTCTTGGCCTGGAAAGTAATAAAGGATTTTGGCTGGACTTTCGAGTGTGTTCTTTTTTGAATAACTTTCTGCCGATCAAAGGTATTCTTTTTTACCGCATTGACGTCGTTGCCACCATCCTTCCTGCTTTTCTTGCTGCGCTTGCTCAACTTCCGACTTAGTTGCTTTTTCAAAGCGGCGAACCTTCTATTTGGCGAGTTGTTCTGAAACTGATTCAAAGAGGGTTAGAGAGAGAATGTTTAGGTAATAAAAAACAAAAACTGCCTTCTTGTGGCGTTCTGTTGTGAAAAGCTTTAAGCCAAATCACAGTTTCAATGACAGCTTATGGTCAGGTCCAAGTGTGAATAAAAGCGGTTATAGCGCCCCTAGTCGCATTGCGTATGAGGATTGAAAAGTATTTAATACTTTAAAAGTCGAAAAATTAGCCCAGCCAACCACGACTCTGTTGCCATTCTGCAATGTACACTGTGCATCCAATCAAGAATGTAGCTAGCATCAAACTCCGTTGTTGAGCATCGATTAATGTAACGGAATACCCAGCCCAGTGCGCATCATAAGCACAGTAATGCAGTTATTCATCATATTATTCAAGATAAGGGAAAGTGCTTCTTGCTGATGCTTTTTCATTCCCCTTCGTTTTATGCACTAACTGAAGTCGAAAAGTACCGAAGTAATTTACCTCTCTGTATTAGTTTGTTTACCTTAGTATAGATCTTTGCCATCTCAACTCTTAGATTTACAGATATCCGTTATCGCTTTCCCATCTGTGGGACAAACATGAGACAGAACCAAATAGCAGAATCTCGTTTGGATGCAACTGCTCTGGCTGTTCTTTGCATTCAAATTACAACCTAGCGCGCTTATCTACTTACGCTTCGTTCAAAATCCCCCACCGCAAAAGTCGGCCATCGTTTCTTTTTTCGTTTGAGAGACGTTTCGACGTAACTGACGGGAATGTATTGTAACTGTATGTCTTCCATGCTGCAAAATAATAAAAAAGTTGTTGTTTTCCCTGAAAATTGAAATAGAGTGTTTAAATGTGGACTGTACACGTTTTTACATTGAAAAGGTTTGGGTCATTGCAATCCGAAACCCAAACGATTTATAATGCCGACATTTGGTTCAAAAATCTTGCTCAAAAGTTATCGAAAACTCAACTTCGGTAGAGGTCGATTAGTCTTTTCACGCATTGAGCAAGACGTAAACCTAACAGGTAACGTTTTTGAAACGTTGTTAAATATTTTATGTTAGCTGGGAACAGGTACGGCTCATTCACTCAATTTCGCTAAGCGTACAACTCAGTTTGAGGAAGTGAACCCCAAGCAAAAGGCAACTCGCTTTGTTGTGTGTCCAACTGGGCAAATTTAAAGTGGAATAGGAACTTACCTGTCCGACAGAAGATCAGGCGAACTGTGATGCAAGATGTTCACTTTTTCCCGAGACGAGTAGGCGGAATCATTTGGGCTGGAAGGAATGGACAACCTTAGAACATTTAAGGTTTGTTTGATGTTTGACTTTGAAAACATTGGGTAAGAGTTAGGAATAAGCAACAGATTGGAAAATTCTTGCAACATCCATTGGGAATTTTTTAAAGATTTTTGGCACAAGAATGACAAAATATAGTTTCCAATCACCNTTGTAGCAATCGCAGGATTCTCCGCCGCCGCAAGGTAGACCAAAAGCTGCACAGTGCACACGCAATATCCTGTTCAGCTTATATGCAACAGATAACTAGAAGTCTTGGCTGAAAGTATGACGTCTCTTGTAACCGTACGGTAATCACGACCCTAGAAGTTACACTTTGGTCCAATTTTGAAAAACAAAATATAAGCAGTGGCAGAGATCATGAAACTCCTTAACGTTGAATAATAATCGACTTTTTGTGAGGTTTGATCTCTCAAAGAGTCGCGCGTGTTAACGCAAGTTTATGAACATATCTACACTTTGCTGCTCACTTCTCCATCATCGCCTTCTGGTGGTTTGTGCAGCAGTGAGTTCGAAGTTCCCCAAATCATAGGAAGCCACTAATATAGACAGGGTTTTTGTAGTCAAATCGATACATTTCGTTTCACTGGACTGCTCGTATGCTTCTAATAATAATCCTACCCATCATTTCCTATCTTGACGGCCAAAACACGTAACGAACATTGGTGCAACTGATAAACATACTGTAAAGCAGGGGCCGCCAACATGGTGCCCACGGGCACCAGGTCGCCCGCACGGACCACG
>JGI24159J19872_10002246_pt1 | contig 22742 bp, 20 predicted proteins | sample Ectturendosymbi4_FD_19872 | JGI IMG/M metagenome (IMG submission 19872) | reverse complement strand
AGTTTTTGGAGCAAACGAATAGGACTTTCTTGTTAATTTTAATAAATTAAAAGAGCCAAAACAGAACTAAACATCATAATTGTGATTATAAAATTTTATTTGGTGTTCCCCAAAATTTTTTTATTGCATAAAGTGGTCCGCGATGCAAAAAAGGTTGAAAAACACTGGTTTAGAACAAAGATGATATTATTGGAGTTGTCGGCTCGTACCTTTGAAATACTCCTCATGTGGCAAGCATCTTACTTTTATTGAAGTGTTAATCACCACATTCCTGCATCTGCCAAACGTTCTCCTTTATTTTGCTTTATATATTCTGTATTACAGCTAAGTTTGTTTCACATTTATTTCGCTAAATTAAAATCGATTATGACGTAATAATGATTTCATTAGTGCAAAGATGCAAAGACAAATTGTTGTTCAGTTCATTGGTGCGAAAGAAAATCGTGCAACGATGTACATGCAAAACTGATTTAAACAAATTTTGGCGTTTTGGAGTTTTTCCGCCTTTTTGTTATTGAACAACAGTTAAAAGTCTTGACTTACTTGCGCTTGATCTCTATGATTTACGTAACTATTTTATATGTCAAAAACAGGTTTGGGTCAAAAACAGGCTAAAGATTTTTGGCAACACTGCTTTCCTTGCACACGCAGACGTAGAGGTTTTGGTCCTCTGTCAAACCAGTAAATTTGAAGAATGCGCTTTAAATAAAAACATCCATGTGCAAAGACTAAATTGTTGCTCAGTGCACGTCTCCCTGTACAGAAAGATCCAAAGCGGTGTCATATTATTAATGTTTGCTTAAACTAGCACTGGTTTCTTTCCATTTTAGATGTTTTTTATTGAGGTGAAAACCATGGAATTTATTTTGTAACCAGAAAAATAATTTCGGGAGGCGAGAATTGTCTACTTGAATAAAAAATTGACTTTCCGCGTTTGTGACCACTTTTGTTTAATGCTTGAACATTTGCTGTCGAAACTTTGTGGGTGAAAACAGCACTTTTCGCTCCCTTGGCTACGTACCTGGTTGGGAATCCTAAAATAAAGCAAAAAGCGCAAATTTAAGCCTAGAAGCGTGTTTATAGCATAAGCTTACATACGCGCTGAGTGATACGTTGAGTCACCTGCAAACTCAGAATCCGTATATGACATAGGAAGGCCTACAAAATAAATCTCGCAGTAACTGGAAGCCGGTCTCACCATCTATTAACTCACTGCACTTAGCCACGCGAAGCCGAGCACCAAGCACGTGCCTGCGCAAAACACCAGAATTGCAAACTTTGTCGGCCAAAATTTCAATTCACACAGGGGAACAGCAACAATGCGTTATTTTGGATGATTTCATGATACTCGCTCAGATAAAACTTATTGTACGATAATTTGCCACCACGTTTGCGTGACCCGCTTGCACAATGAATTGAACCAAATCTTTTTGCCCAAACGATAATTTGTAACAATATTTGCATGCTTTTTATCAGCAATTTGCATCTTCAACTAACACGTTTATGCGCTTGCTTTAATTGTCTGACACTTTTTACAAATCTCGAATATTCTCCCATTGTGCAACACTCAGTGGCGTAATTGACGGAGGTCAAGGGGGCGATCCGCCCCCGCTGGCAAGGTAAATGTAAAAACTGGGCCCCCATAGTTGTCATTTAGTATTCTTTGTTTTTTTGCGTTTTTCGGGGTGTTTTCGTTTTTTTATCTAGTATGGACGTCCACGACATCCAGAGATCCACCATTATTTCATAACCTTTTTCTGAGTTTTGGCCAGTGGCCAGTGGGACCCCCTACGGTGACTAGCGGGCCCCCTTCAGCTAAGCTTTACCCCCTCTAGCTATAACATCTAGTTGGTAACACTTCCGTATGACAATGACCGAATGCAGTAGCTGCTTCTACGTTGTTTCACTTTAGTGTCTTTTCGTTTTGAATATTGCCTACTCGTACCAACTCACGCTTACCTCTTGATGTGCTACGTCTTAGGATTCTGCAATGCTGTATTCTTTGAATAACCCCTGTGATATGGACCATGCGTCTGAACCAACCACGTAAATCAACAACAGTTCAGTTTAGTTCTACTCGCTGTTTGTACTACTTTCCCGAGTCACAGTCGTCTGCCGCGCCTACCGCCGGGACAACGTGGCTACTTTCGCAGTGTTTGCTGCATTGATGACGAGTCAATGGCAGCTCCGTGAGTGAACCTTTTCCTTGCACCATCCCCTACAAGCCGAGCACGAGGCTGGACACTTGGACAAGCCGCAAGTGCCGCGTTTCAATCTTCGGTATGACCCCGTTGATAATCGAATCCAGTCTACCAGATTTGATGGTGCTTGCTCAACCAACTGTCCCAATTTAGCCAGAAAATACACAATAAGTGAAAACAAATAAACTAAATTGCTTGCATCGGTGCTAGGTCACACTGCTGTACACGAGTGGACCGGTGCATTTCGTGTGTCTTGAAAAACTTTAGCTTCGTCTTACCCCATTTTATTTACTAAATCGGTTTTTGTTTCACAGAGCCTTGTGGATTGACAGATGTTATCTTTTCAATACTGTGCTTGGCTGGCCTCGTTTTCATCGCTCAACCATCGTTCATATTTGGCTTCTCTCAGTATTCCTCGCAAGAGGCAAACCGGGTTCTTGGTGTCCGCCTGGCATGCTTTTCAGCCCTTTTCATGGCGCTCATGGCTGTAACTGTGCGTAAAATGGGCATGCGGGTACATTTTAGTATTTCTGTCTTCTATTTTGCTTGCGTTGGTATATTTGAATCCTTAATCACTATGCTTGTCAAGTCATCCTATACTCTACCTTGCCACCATGACTTGTTCATCATGGGTTTAATCGGCCTTGCCTCACTGATATACGTCACTCTAATGACGTTGGCCTTGCAGAAGGGGCCTGCGGGACCTGTGTGCATCGCTCAAACGTTTCAGGTAATTTTTGCGTTTTTCCTGGAGTATATCTTTCTAGGCGCTGTCCCGTCTTTGTACAGTGTGTTAGGTGCAGCCACTGTAGTCACTTCGTCTATGTGCCTCATCATAATGTATCGTAGACGTATGATGCAGTCGATGCGTAAAGGAAGCCAGGAATGATAAGTTGCGTCTTTGGTGTGTCTAACATTAAGTAGGTTTATGCAACTCTCCTTTCACAATTGTTTGCACGCCTACAAGAAGCAGGCCAACATCATGGCCTTCTGACGTTCCTAGCAAATTTTGATACAGAAGTAAGTCTTTTTTAAACTTTTTTGTGCATCTCATGATTTTCGAAAAATGTATTCTTCAAACTGTTTGTAATTAACTGTGAAAAATATATACGCTTGCATGCGGAGGTTATAGATTCGTTTGGCAGTCGTACAACCTGAGAGGTTCAAAATCAGAATACAAGTTTTGTAATATAGAGCAATTGAAATTTTGAACATGATTTCATGCTTGCGAAGGTTAATATTGCTTAAGTTTTTTTTCACACACTGCTACTGTATGATCTCTGTAGGTTATCCATAGAATTAATCTATGCCTTAAGCAAAGCTGTACAGGTAGCACTGAATGTTCATGCAATCAGTGACGTGCCCAGAGTTTACAGTGCTGAGGACAAAGTCAGTTTAGGCACCCCCACCCAGCCCTTTAGTGGCAACATAGAGGCGAAGAATGAGTTGGGAGTAAAGGGACGTCGAAAGATGACTCGGAACCCGCATATATTTCTTTATAGACCCGTCTCCAAACTTCACATGACTGTGACGTCACAGAATTGACGTCAGGACTTTGAAGCTTGGAAATCATTAACACTTCCGATACCAATTTAATTCAGAGTTCATTTTGTAACTATCGTAAGAGTTAAAGAATCTGATCGATTCGCGTGAAGCTATCCACACTTTGAAATTATGGTCACGACTGAATATTCAAACTGTTGTATTGGGCTGTGGAGCCGGAGCCGGATCCCAAGCAATTTTGGATACCTGGAGCCGGACGAGTTGAACAGATAATACAATGGCTTTTAGTTTCAGTGGACCAAATCGTTCTCAAGCCGGAGTCAAAAACTTCTAGATATTGAAGCCAGGAGCTAGAAACGATGCCTTGAGCGGGAGCCGGAGCCTGAAATTTGAGTTTCAGCTCCAAAGCCCTGATTGACAATTTCCAGATTGCGGTAATGCATTGGAATTTAGCAACTAGCGGAGGAACATGCAAAATCTAGGCAAAAAGTTCCCTGATCATCTGCATAAAGCTGCATGATAATCTACAAAAATCTGACAGAATTTTATGGGCACAAATTCTTTCAATAACAGAGCATAAAATTGGACACACAGAGCATATCTTGTTTTCTAAAACGTTTTTTCAGAGACATTTGAATATCCCGAATTTGTACCCCTCTCTTCGGGTCTGGTCACAGTCACCACTGGTTGGTGCTGTAGAGGATCTGGAGGGTACACACAAAGTTTTGAGTTTTAGAAAGTCAGAAAACCGTAAAAGAGTGACTGATGGCAGTCTCATGAAAACATAGAAAAGAAGAACAGACAGGAATAATGCATATGAAAAACTGAATGCAAATGATTTTCTACAAATCTACTAGACAAATACACAATTAATTGCAAAACTCTAAAACATTTTTTGGATATACTACCCTGAAAAGTTAACAGAAAATAAAAGAAACACTGCGATGTAATGCTTTACTTGTAATTATCTAACTTCAAAGTAAAGTTTTTTTGCCTATGCTGCAAATTTATCGATTGTTTCGACAAAAAACTGACATATATTAAACCGTGCCGCATATATAAACCTAGGAAATATCTAAAGCTAGTGACGCTCCGTGGAAGTTCTAGGTTTTTCGACAACCATGTCCTTTTTATAGGTCGAATTAATGCAAAATACATGTAGCATTAAGTCATTTGTAAGCGACCACTTTGATGAGTATAGGAAGGGAATAAACAGAGAAAACTGACTGTATTGAAATCCTAAACGAATGTACTTCGATAAGCAGTTGCAATGTGTTGTCTGTTTTTTGTAAGATTCACAGTTTGTTCCGTCAACAATATGTATAAATTTTTATTTTAAATTAACGTTAGTATTTGAATGTATTGATATTCTTTATAATATGATAAAAATAAATTGAGTATCGAAGCATTTCATGGTCCTTATGTATGATTTATAATTTTATTTGCTGAAAACTTCAAAGAAAAAATATACAAATATCTTCTGTTTCAAATAATGCATTTTCTGCATGGTTATGCTTCATAAAATTGTGCCTATATCTGATATTTCAAATAATAGAAAAGGCGCACGTTTATTAACATTCGCCATACTGGGTGCCATTTTGCATAGATACATCCACTACCTGTGATTCATGCGATAAACACAGTTGACTGGTTACGCGAGGCAAAGAAGATTCGGTCTTTATTACAAAGTATGAAAATGAAGATTTAGTATTTGTAGTACATTGCGAAATAAACAATGGTGTCATATAATACAGCTGCAATTCTTTATCCAGAGTCTTACATCTTATCATAGGTGCAAGAGTAGGAAATTGTTTGCAGGTGTAAAGGATATTTTTCCCAAATTTGCCCAAAAAAATTGATGCAACAAATTTTCTCTCTACAAATTTTCTGTAGCTGTTGGTACATTATATTTTTCACTGCCATGTTGCCATATATATTTTACTGCTCAGGTGGCATTAATAGTTTTAATTAATTCAGCCATCACAAAAACACGTAATTAAATACCTGAAAAAATGCATAAACGTATAAAACAAAATGTATTTAGGATCCAATTAAATTCTAAGCTTGTTACATACAGTGTATAGTAAGCTGCATGCAATCATAACAGTCCATCAAAATTTCTAAACACCCAACATAGCAGGTGGTCTGAGGTAGACATTATAAAGTATTCAAGCACAAGCCAAGAATAGCAACATTCAAAAATATGACTTGATATAGGTTTACCTACAAGTACATACAGGCCCGTAGCTAGATTTTAAGATTTGCAGGAGCAAAATACATTTTAATGGGGACAAGATGTGTTTTTTTTGTATATTTAAAACACATTTTCTGGGAACAAAAAAATTTTGGGGGACACAAAAAATTTACTGGGGCCCTGCCCTCAAATGCCCCGTGGCTACGGGCCTGACTACATGTCTGCCTTGTTAATAAGGACAAAGCAAAAGCTTCGATTGAACTTGAAGTTTCCACTAGTTATACAAACCTCAAAACTTTCAAAATAGCAATAAAACATTGATCTGAAAGTGTACAGTATAAGAAATAAATCAAAAGTAACAAAAGAGAGTTCATGAAAACACAACGCCATGATTTCAAAAAAACAAAGCTTGCCAAATACCAACTTAACAGCGACCACTAGACTGAAATGTGCAACATAAAAAATAAAGTACTTGAGATTGGGTCACCCAACCGAAAAAGTGTAAGCTAAGCTGTGCACGAACATTGTCAGAAGCCAGCTGGCTCAGTGCTCTGAGCATCCGTTTCACAGTTCTAAGGTTTGTACTGTAGTTGCATTCACAATCCAGCTGCTGCTGACAGCAAGGACCTTACACCTAGCCGAGGCAGGCCTAAAGTTGCATCCTTCTTTCAAAACATACATATGATATATGTGGCATGTATCATACTATTTATATTTTGACTATGCTATGAGTCTCATAACATTGTCTGTTCAATTGCATATACATGCAATTTGCAACAATTTGTATGGCAAAATGTGTTCATCCAAACACTAGTCATAAATGGGACTCTACTAATATGAGGTAAGTTCCCTGCAGCATAGGCTACCACTCTATTCGCTGCAGTGCACAATTAATAAAGCGCATGAATTAAATGCCCTAATTACGTCAGTTTTGCCCAAACTTTCCAGTGAGTCCGTTACTCATTATTTCGCACAAAGTATGAAATTGCCAGAATGTTTGTTTATTTTATATACATTCAGTGTGTTTCCGTGTTTACTTCTTATGACATGATAAATTTTTGTTTATACATTCAGTAATAAAAAAGTATAATTTCATTAATATTTTTGAAAAACTTCGAAGTTTCTTTGCCCAAGTTTTTGGCAATTCAAAGCTTTTATGGGTGAACCTGCTCCCCAGGCTCCTACAGCACTGCTTCTCACTATTGTGTTGCGATAATTTATCAGCACAGTTGTTTCAGTTTTTGTGTTTGCCTTCAAAGTTTCCGCAATTTTTCTCTGCTGAATATGTTTCAGTCCTGATCGCCCTCTGCGTATGATGTACCTGCAGATAAGTTTGATGTTTGAATTAAAAGGGCTTACCAGCAGAGACTCATTTGGAACTGGTGGAACTGGATTCGAGTCTTTTATCATAGAATGTATATCTAAGCTCTTGGTATGGTGCCGAACGCTTCCTGCTGTTTTGATGCTGTTGATTAATGATTAACAACTGAAACAAAAAGCGCGAGATTGCTTAGCACGGCTTGTTCGTACATAAAGCTACGTTGCAGCGTTGGTCAACCTGCTACCAGAAACCATCATCGATGACCTTTAGAGGCTGCAATATGTTAAGTTACAGTCAATTAGTTATAGACAAATAAAATTGATTCGTACCACCGTCGCGGACTGAAGCAGAGAAATAGTTAAGTTTTGAAAATCTCAAGTTTCACAGCTACTTGAAGTCTGTGACAGTTTTAAGTACTAGCACTAGTTTTAGGCCAAGACATGCATATATTACAGATACCTGTAGGCCTATATATTTGCACGCTTTCACCTACAATGATAAGGCAGAGCAACTCGCAGCGAATTTTTTATAAGCCGACCTTATACCCAATGAATCTGTCATGCCCTGAGCCGATCTGTAGCTATACTGGGCTAAGTAGTTCTGCTGTCATGTAGGACCCTTAAGGGGATGTCTCAAGAGTTAGCTATAATAAAAAAGAAATCCTTTAATAGCGTGTTACAAGATTTGTGGTGGTTAAGCTACAATTAGGCTGCATTAAACGCAACACCAGCGGGTAGACCCTGCTAAATTTTTATGCTATTTTCTGCTGTAAATATGCCTTACTATACACATGCTCACATTTCAGTTGACAGGTAGCAAAGAAATACATCAATTGGTATTATGAAAGATCTACTTGCAACACGGTTGAGAATAATTTTTAACACAAGGTTTTTCGTGACTTGCAATATGCGATAAGATTCGGGCATAAACTTCTTGCACTTGCTCAATGCAATTGATTGTAATTGGTGGATCATCAGCATTAGGCAAAAAATTAGCTAAGATATTGTAATATTGGCGGCCTGAACAATTTTGCACTCTACCACGATCTATTGTACAGACGAAGTGACGTACATTAATAAATCGGAAATCCAGTAGAGTTTGTCACGATTTCATTTCAATGAGTTTCAAAGCGTTCCATANAAGCAGCAAAATGCAAAAGGCAAAGTGAACGCACCAGTTTGATCAAGCAGACTGGAATAATTTGAATGAACTTACCCATTTGAACNAACTTAAAGGCAGCAGATGGGGTTACGCTGTTTCAAAATCCTAAAAATTTGGTGTTATTATTTTCAGAAATATTTTTTCAGTCACGGTTAGTAAACCATAATTGTTTTGGCATTTATCAAAATAGAAACTTCACTGAAACAAAATAGACAAAATCATCGTGTCGATTACATGCATCAGAATGTATAAACGGTTGGGAACTGATGTTTCAGAGAAATAGATTGTTTTGCTACTCTTTGTTGCAGTTAAAATTTTAGGCCAGGTTTCAATTTTGACATGTTAGTCGATCATCATGCGAAGTAGAATGCACACGATGGAATAAAATTTTGTGTGAAAGATGTAATTATGATGAATATCAACTTCTTCTGAAAATGACGTTTTGGAACAATCTATCTTGAGTTAAAACGCTAGTATACAGAAGAAATCAATCCCAAAGTGGAACAAAAACCATGGACAATCTAGAAGAGCCTAGCAATGCTGCTGAACCAACTATCTGTCAGCGTTTAGGTTTGTCTTCACTGATTGGCCTAGCCTGTTCTTTTCTGGCTACTTTATTTGGAGCAACTGGTAGTTTAATTGTGAAATTTCTTGAAGATTCGAGTCCTTATCAAATACACTTTGCACGTGTTTCCATTCAGTTCATTGTCCTCCTTCCTCTGATATCATACAGAAAAGAAAGCATCATTACCAATAATTGGTCCACAAATGTTTTTTTGTTGATCAGGGGAGCACTTGGTATACCAGCTTATATCTGCCTCCTTTATGGTATTCAGTTTCTACCATTGGGTGATGCTATTTCTATTTCATACTGCCACGTAACTTTGGTCGGAATCTTCGCATGTATCTGCCTTAAAGGTGAGACATTGAACACATTTATAATTCAGGGTTGCCAGGTTGACGTTTTCAATGCCAAAGACCAGAACTTTAATGTTTTTCGGTGTTGGCCTGAGAAAATTTGTTTGTCATGTACGTCATAGTTTGACATGTTTGTGGCCTTGTTTAGTGGTGTTGGCAGAAAAAAAAATATTTTGTGGAACTGTGACATATCTAATGTATGAAACGCTTTTATACCANATTCAACGTNATTAAATACTATGGCATGGTGCATGTTTCCATTTTAATAACCTATATTTTGTTGTTTCCAACATTTATATGTATTTTTATTAGGCATTTTCTATTAGAAAAGGTGCTACGTTTTGAGATTAACCACAATTTCTTTATTTATATGCAATGATTCTAAGCTTGTTTCCAGAGCAACATTGCATTTTTGCCATTACTCATCCGTGTAATTCTGTAATTCAAAACTAACAGCCATTGGCCATTTACATATTTTGGTGAGCGATTTTGAATTTTTGGTACATCTGCACTTCGCAACCCTGGCATCATTCCTTGTTGTGATTTTTTGACTTACTATGCAACGGAAGGCTTTGAGATGGTTTTACTTCCGCTAATTCGGCTTGTTCAGACCCGGCGCGTGGTTGTGTCAATGCATTTTGCAAGTAACGTCACTCCACAGGTGAAAGAAGCAAGGAATCGATCCCAAATTTTTAATAGGAAATCGATTTCACGTAACACTACGCATCGTCTGTCGTATCATCCGCAAGCAATGCTAACAGGTGTAAAGCGTTGGAAGGCTAAACAAGGTCAAAGAAAGTAAACAACCTCAAGACTGCAATGAAAAAAACGCACAACCCAAACCGCGACAAATGAAACAAGAAATTACTTCCTGATCAACTACATGCATACACAGAAGCTTTAAAACTTACTGCAAAAATAACAAGAACTTAATAAATCCTAAAGCCAGCTAACTATTTANCACAATAGAAAAAGTCGGGGCGACGCTTCCGAAATAGCTTGAAACAAAATGCGGTATGATTCAAAATAACTGCGCAGTGCTTAAACTCAACGTTCATTTGGTCGCTATGGCAAACAAGTCTCTGCGGGCACCATTGAAATGCTGTGACTGACGAGAACGAAAATGTCCGCGCACTGGCCGCGAAAAATAAAACACATCAACGCTCAGCAGAAGGGAAAAAAAATTATCTTACGCGTGGGGGATCATGTTTTGAATACTAATGTGTTCGTTAAGTTTGTGATACCACTTATCTTCACAGATGTCCAAAGAAAGGGAATCAGGCTGCTCAATAAAAGTAACGCTGTAATCTTCATGTATCCGTGGTTTGTTTACGTTACCACGGAACTTTGAAAAGTGTCGCGACAAGGCCACTTTATCTTTGTTATTTTCATAAATTTAACAATTGGGTCTGTTCCAATTACTGCGATGCGATGACCATCTCGTGGAGAATTTTTTCTTGGTTTGCCCGAAATATTGTTCGTGGCAAATCATACAAGCCGCGAGATAAATGCCATAATTTGCGCATGTCAACTTTTGGTTGAGTGGGAAGGTTATAGTTTTGCTCATTATTTGTGAAACACATGGCACCATTGATTTGTTGTGTTGCTCATTGTTACCACAAAGTGCACAACGGCCGCAAGAACCGGACAACCAATTGATATGCTCTCTCACCTTGCTTCTAGCAAGGTGCTTGTAGTTAGTGATTGTCCAGTTGCAGTTGGTCTTTTGTAGGTTATCATCGCCTTCGGCTTTAAGTTTTTTTCTCTCTCTCTGTTAGAATTATCAGGTGGGGNAAAGATGTAGCCCAAACCTGTGGATCATCTTTCTTGTCGTATTTTGGGGCCGGTAGCCTTTCGTCCCAATTTGATGCCAATCCTATCATGTCATTAATCATGGCCAAACAGAAGTTTGCGACGATCGCTTTTTCTCTGAGTCGGTTTGAGCTGCTGAAGTAGTCTTCTTTCCTTTGATTAAGATGTCTCAATCTTATTGCTTCTCCAAATACGATTGACTTGAATATTGACTTAGGATGGTGTGATTTTCCGTTTAGGAACTGCCTTCCCTCTGCTGTAGGTTTAACAAAGTCTACAATGAAAAAGCCAAAACCATCGTCAATAGTTATGCAGTGATTAACATCTAGGTATTCAACTCCATCCTTTTGATTGCCTGTGCAAGCTTGGCGAAACGTTAGTTCCAAACCACTGTTGGCAAATGCTGAAGTTAGTGCTTGTCGGATGTTTTCATTTGATGATTCTGATGTAGCTATCCAGATTATGTAATCGATAAATCTGCGGAAAAGTGCTGCTTCGCGTAGCACACGAACAATTGGCTGTAGGATTTAATGTATAGCAGTTTTTGCCAGTGAGACCAAGTGGTTGTCGTCGGTGATAATATCGTTTTATATGGTATAAAACTGGTCTCCAATAATGGGTGAAAACATCGTTCAGTCAAATTTTGTTCAGCGTGATGCTTGACAATGATTTTTCGCGCCTTGGTGTTGAATTTGGAATACTTGTCCAGTGCACATTTAAGGGCCTTTGTTACTGTGTCTCTGCACGAACTTAGGTAAAGTGCTTTTATATCCTCCGCCACAACGTAAAACACTGGTTTTTGCTTTCCAGTTTCTTGAGTTTTGGTTAGGCGGTCTTTCCAACTGAGCAGGTCTTCAAGGTATTGACGGCTGTCTTGACAAAAATCGTCTGGGCAGATTTGCAAAAGTCTGTACTAATTGGTTTCAGTATTAATTCTAGAAAAGCAGTAATGCGTGAGGTGCTGATGTTCACAGCAGATTGTAGCAAGCGCCCAGGTATTTCTTTGATATCAATGTTCAATAATTCTCCGGGGTGAACTTGTGTTTTGAAAAGNGTTAGGCGGGTGTATTGCAACAATAAAACTTGGCCAATGCACCGTTGACTTTTGCGATACGAGTTGCTCTTGTATTTTATTCCAGNTGCGTGTAGCAGCGGTTCATCGTTTACAGCTCCCATATCATGGATTTTAACCATAAGGTCGTTGCAATNTTTTCTCAATCTTTCAAGGTAAGCGTCGTCTCCCTCTAGAGAAAGTTGAGCCTAGTCGACTGATTCCTCGAAAGCCTATAGGAAACCTAGAGCGTTCATTTGCTGTATTTTGCAAGTTGTTGTATTTTACATACTATACATCAGTGATTCATAATCGGGAGGCGCGCCACCCCAGGGGGACGTCAATAAACTTCATGGGGAGCTAGCCCTTGCACACTCTACAACATGGAAAGTTTTGATCAATAAATTTACCAATAAATACATCCGATTTCGCAGCTCATTTAAAGTCAGGGTGGCTTGAAACAAAGGACAATTACTTAAAAGAACCCCTGCTATTCACTAAACACAACCACAATGCACGACTAACTTTAGCACACAAATTGTATCGTTTTCGCGACATTTGTGTTGTAGACGTCTTGCATGCGTAGATAACCGCACCCATGCCAAAAGAACGATTACTAAGAAAAAGTTGCAAGAAAAATTCAAATACATTTGCATTGAACAAAAAGGAAAATATTTACATTCTGTAGTGACTAGTGACCACTAAACCTGCAGAAAGTCCAACTTGTAGAGACAACAATAGGTTTACACAATGCAACATCGGAATATAGATTTGTATTATTCTATCGCTTCTGAATCACAATGTTTCAAACGAGCATTTTATTTAAAATAAATAGTTGTCATCACGAGAAACTCTCTTGGAGCGGGGGGCCCGGTGCAATTGCCTCCGTTGCTCCACCCTTAATCCGGCCCTGACTAANTCGTTTGAAAACGGTGGTATCCGAGAATATTATTTTGGGCCACAGCCACTACAGACTTCGCTTCATTAAAAGTCAAGTTTAACTGCGACGTGGCATCCAGAAACCTTTTGGGATTTTGATCGAGGTCAGCTTTGCTAATTCCCCGATGGTTTTATTATTGAGGTAAGCGTATGTAGGCTATGTTGTACAGCAGGTTATTTGAGAAATGATGCCATCGATCATTGCTTGAAAGGCGAATACGCCGTAGGTAGCACCAAACGGAAGACGTCGTTATCGGTAAAGTTTTCCGTCAGCCCAAAACGTGGTGTATACAGAGTCTTGTGGATCTAGAGGTATTTGATAAAACGCAGATTTCAGAACAAGCGTGCTGAACAATTGCATTTAGCCAATTTGTGTTCGTGTCGATCAATTTTGGGAAATGAATACACGTCCAGCTCTGGAAAACGATTTATGGTTTGGGAGCAATCGATCACCATTCTGCGTGTGTGCCTTTCGTCCTTTGTTACTAAAATTTGAGTACGCCATGGGCTTTCAGAAGATTCTATGATTCCTTGATCAATCATTTTGTTTACTGGTTCTGTTATAAATCGCGAGTCTTCAGCATTGAATCGCCTGGAGGGAGCAGATGTTGCTCGAACCTTCAGATTTAAAAACTGAAAAATGCGCGGAGGTTTAACATCGATTGATGTTGACGTTGCATGCATTTGCAGCGGCAACGCCACACAGTTTTTGGTCGCACACTCGGATCAGCTTAAGAGGACCTCCGGGGGGCAAACGCACCGATGAGTGGTTCATCTTTTAATAAGCATATTGCAGTTTTGTCCTAATATCACATCAGCACCAAGGTTCTCCACGATGCCTAATGGAAGGTTGTTGTGGGATCCCGGAAAAAATAGGGGAAAATATTACTTGTTACAACTCCACGCACCTGTGCAGAAAACGCTGTTGACGCTAAGGCAATGTTAGGAAGTAGGCCTTTTCCATTTTAACCCAAATGTTTTTACAACATCTGAGTTAAAGTAGCGTAGCTGTCAGATCCACCATATCCTGAAAGGCACGAGCTGGCAGTCCTTGCATTTCAATGAAACAACAGCAGATTGCAAGCAAGAAGAGGCCCCGACCACGGAAGCGATGTAATGGTCAGGAAGAGGAGCAGCCAATGCATTCAGGGTCATCGGGCGATTAAGACTTCGTGAGGCATAGTTGGCGAAGTGTCCCGTTTTTCTGCATTCATTACACTCAGCATTCCGAACAGGGCAGCGGCGTCGGATGTGATACTGGCCTCCACATAAAAAGCATTTGCTTTTCTGAACGGCAGCAAAAGCGGACTCAGCTTTTGTCAAATCATCCTGAGTTGTAGTTACAGTCCATCAGGATTGTCAGGATTGTCAGGTTGGCCCTTCTGGGGCCAAATTTCAGAAATTTGGTCAAAATTTTCGTTTGGCCCTTTGGCTCTTTTTAGCCCCTTTTCCAGGTTAGATTTCGTATGTTGGTACTTTGCTTTTATTGTAAAGTTTTGCGAAGTGTGTGGTCAATCTGACTGCTGCCAGTGATGAAATACCATTCAGTCCTATCAAACGATTTATCTCAGTTTATGGCTACAAACAAATTAAGTTTTTCTCTTATTTTCTTTCATCATGTACTTGTTTTGCTGTTGAGTTCCAACTGTGATTGAGCAGCATTGCCATTTGTACACTACTAATATGAAGTTGTGTGACTTGGTAACTGCTGGTAAACTTGGAAAAAATAATTGGCCCTGTTTTCGATCCCTTGTCTCAGAGTTCAGTTTTCTTTTGGCTCTTTTCTAGACGAGATTTGGCCTCTTGACAAAAAGTAGATCTGGCAACTCTGCGGTCCGTTAATCAGATAAATCTTTGTATTGGTGAGGATCAGCAACATACGCATCGAGTGAAGAGATAGGGAATTGCTGCTGCGCTCTTTCCAGAGAATACGCATGTTCATTGGCTGCTTTGAGCAGGAAGTCTTTCTTTTCTAAAAGTCTTTGGCGAATGCCCTGCGAGTTGCAACTATTATGAATATGTCACGGATAAGTCTTTCACGGTACTGTTCAATATTCACCGCTTGGAACGAACAAACCTTCAAAAGTAATTTGAGGCTTGGAGCGATGTTGAAGACTTTCCATTATTTGTTTCTTTGGAGTCGCAAGAAGATGTCTCCCGAAAAGGCTATATTATTTTGCCTACAGAAGCTTTAGTGCAGCTATGACCAACCCGCGGCCCAGTCGAAGGTTTTGTGCGGCCCAGTTTATGTTTTCGCTGTAGTGATACTGACAACCTGTCCTTATTTCGATAGTCTTGAATTTTACGATTTTGATGCAGGCGGTCCTCAATGCCACTTTATGCGTCTGTTGCCATTACAGTTAGGATTCGAGAGCTTTCAGTACATCCAAAGATCAAATCAGCCATTATATGTTCGGCCCTCATTAATATGTCATTCATTGTGCGGCCCTGGTTAAGATAGTGACATAATTTTTGGCTCAGCAAGTCATTTGGGTTGGACAGAGCTGCTTTAGTGCAACTAAGGTCTCGTCGTACGTCTCGCAGTCTTCAACGTAAGAATAAACCGCAGGAGAAAAAATAACCAGTCCTTTTTCGTTCACTTCAGCACCAACGTTTGCCGCGGCTTGGTTTGTTTCAAAAGTGGCAAGCCAGTAGTTTAACGCTGCAACAGCCTCCGTATCATGGCGATCTTTCAAGGTCTTTCTGCTTTAGAAAACGATCCATATTTATAGTAAATGAATCCGATCTAGCCCGCAGCAGCAACACGTTTTTTCTTAGAGCAACTCAATCAGGCTTTATTCACTATAACGTTACCTAAGCACAGTAACGCAGCAAGCTGAAAGAAAGAAAAACAAAACAATATGAACTAGACACGCTATTTAGTAAATTGGACGAGCAGCGCAGAATAGACCAACAGACGTCACTGCGACAAACAAGCAGAGAAGCAGACAGGGGAGCAGTGAACGTAGTTGTGCTAGGATCTAGGCTGAATTCCAGAAAAGCACGCTAAAAATGCCACTGCCAGTCATTTCACCATCATTACAGAAAATGGTACCACACGACACCTCTTCAGACTTCATATGAATTGGATAGAACGTCATAACCAGGAAGATGAGTATGTCAATATTGGGGGCTGCAGGAACAACGGCTTGCATTTTGCGGACGATTTGGTGCTGCTTGCATCTTCTGAACAGCGTCTCCAGCATGCACTTGATAGGTTTGCAATCTCTGTGCCGCCAATCCGGAAGAAAATTAGCACTAAAAAGACCGAGGTATCATGTCTCTCCAGAAAACTAAGCCAGTGAACGCTGCAAATGTGCGACATTGCAGAGCAGCAGATTGAAAAGTTCAAAAACCTCGGACTGGCATTCACAAGTGACCCAAAATGGAACAGGGAGATTGATATACCATTTAGTATAAAGCAAACGCAGTTCTGTGTGAGTTTTATCGCTCTTTGGTCACAAAATGGGCACTTTCGGCCACCGCACGGTTGTTAGCTTTGAAATCGGTCTTTTTTCCCATCCTCACCTATAATCATGAATGTTGGGTAATGACGGAAAGAGTTCTATTGGAAGTAGAGGCGGTAGAGATAGGATTTTTGTGAAGAGTTCACGATGTGACATTTCGCGAAAAACTGCGCAGCTCCGAAATTCGTAAAGTTCGGAATGTCGAGTCGCTTCGATCCCAGCTACGTTGGTTGGGACACGTGAACAGAATGCCCCATGAAAGATCAGCGAGGCAAGTCCTGCTGGCTACACCCAAGCTAAAGTGGCCCAGACGCCGCCCAAGGACAAGGTGGAGAGACTACACCCCCGACCTTGCTTACTCCCCTTTTGGTATGGATTCAGCAGAAATATCAAGGATTGCTGAAAACTGTGACCCCACGACCTTCCTGAGAGGAATATCGGGTATGAAAATTAATAAATGGATGATACCTAAAATACTCCGTTCTACCTTGCTACACCTCTTTTTTTCATGACTATCTCTGAAAATAAACTTGAAATTTGATTTAGCGTGACGAAAGTGGCGAAAATTAGCTAAACATGCGGTTGTGACCATTGTACATTTTTGCTAAGCATAAGTTGAATTAATTTTGAGCTCACTTTTGTTATTATCTAAAATGTTAAGTCCGTGGAAATTTTTGCCAATTGAAGACAAGCCATAGCCAATGATGCAAGCCATACAACAGTTCCATATTGCCTACAAAATGCGCCTCGTCCAACACTTAAAAGGCCTAAGAGATTTAGACTGCATTGGCCCAAAAGCCTAGAATCCTACCAAAGATAGAAACGACATTTGATCAAAATATGATATTGCTCTACGCAGGTACAGAACAATAACGTATAAGATAGTTTCATAGCTGGCAAATGTAACAATTTAGTAACCAACCCTTCAATGTAATCGATGCAACATCCGGGGCTTACCACCTTGGTACATTACCCTTCACCCAGGGACGTGGTCAATTGTTTGTTTAATATGAGACACAACAGTCAATTGCAAGTGCATGACATGAATAACGTTCCGATCGATACCTGTTTGCTAATAAAATATATGCAGTCTATCACTGTAGTGGGAAAAACACACGGCAGGTTATTGATTGTGCTATACGAGGTGTGGAAAAATTTTATTCTCAACCAATAAAACCTTAAGGACTATCACTTATGGCTTCGCTGGCTACACGTGGCCCGCGTACAAATTTTCTCATTAATAGCCTATGCGTAAATGATTACAGGAATTTACTGAAAAAATCGAAATTGAATGAAATGTTTACATAGACTTACCATTTAAGTTACGTTTACAAACCTGTGGTAAAAAAAAAATTTTGTCCTAAAATACTGGTCACAATGCCCTGTATAATCAAATGTCCGTCTTTTTGTAGAACCATGCGGCATTGTCAACATTGCGACGACTTTCATCACGCTGTGTGGTTTAGTATTCATTACTCAACCTTCCTTTCTGTTCGGAGAAAGTGAAGACAACGTCAGTGCAAAGAATCGCACCATCGGTGTTATCCTGGCTTGTTGTTCAGCTGTACTGGCAGCAAGCACGTTCACCCTCGTGAGAAAAATAGGAAAAAAAGCGCACTTCAGCGTATCTATACTTTATTATTCATGGGAAGGCATTATTTTGCTTACGGTCTGCATGTCGTTCACTGGTTCCCTTTCCATTCCTTGTCTCCATGATTTGTTGCTAATGCTGGGGTCTGCAGCTTTTGCATTTTCTAGTCAAATATTGACTACTTTGGCCTTACAAATGGAAAGAGCTGGACCAGTGACTTTGATTCAGACTTCGCAAATTATTATTGCTTTTGCATTTCAAGCATTGTTTTTTGATGCTGCTGTATCAACGTACAGTGTTGTTGGAGGTGGTCTTATTCTGCTGAGTTCTGTGATACTCGTGGCTCAAAAAATGCGCCTCGATGCCCTCGCGAGAAGAAAAGGTAGTTAGATGTTTTTACCTTTATGCGCAATCGAAATTCAACTGCTCGCTTTGATAACGCAGCATTACAATCTTTTAAACGTCAGAGATCAGTGCCTAACAATTAAGGTATACTGGAAACGCGTTCTAGCTGTTTGTCCCTAGGTCATTTATGTTTTGCTCGATAAGACCTGCACAACAAGACAGCAGGGTTTTCGTTTTCGGTATTGCCGTTCCATTCCGGAGCAAAGTGCTTGAAGGGCCAATGTAAATACAAAACAACTTTTAATGGCCAAATTTGGGTGCTTATATGCTGTATGCTTGACTGACAGAATCGACACTCCAACGCTCACTGATATGCAGGTTTGTTAGAAGTTAGGAAAGAGTTGGACTACTATTGTTTTGATATTTGTACTTCGACAGCTCCAGCACCGTGGTGCTACACCTTATTGTATGAATCATTATTTCAGAGTTTTTTACCTGATCGACAAATCATTGTATTCGTCTTGAAGCTGATTTGTCGCATAGCATTGTATGACTCTTGAACTCAACGTCGGTTTCTTGAATTCCTCCTTGCGTGCACCTCGCTGCCTATGGACAAGACAAAAGATAATGTGATACGGTTTCTGGCGGTTTGCAAGAATCATGTTATAGACTGTCTTGTTGAAAAACCATCCAGAAAAGGTGGTGGTTCAATTTGTAGTGCCTTGTGTTTGACCTAAATAATGCTTCCTTAACGGCATGGAAGTCTTCTTGCTGTAGGTTGGGGAAGACAGACGTGTGCTGATGCCTTTGTCTCACTTTGATACCATTCCAAATACTGTCGCATTGATCGGCTATGTGTTGGCACATGTTTGAATAACTCAGAGAGGTGCTAAGTTTTAAGGTGACATTCATTACTTCTTGTTGGCGGATATTAGATGTAGATAGGTTTGGCCACAAGTCCGCGGTTCGTTGCCAGGTATATCACTGCGACCTCGAATCCACATTGAAACAAGTTTGCGTCCAGTCTTTGCGAAATTTGAGCAAAGGACCACGATCTTATTGATGAAGACGTGTTTTTCCGGCACACTTTAGCGAATGACCGTGAAACGCTATAAGACGGTCTGATTATCAAGGCCTTCAGTATCTTGTGGTTAAAGATACAATACAGAGAACGAAGAAACACAAATAGCTCTGCATTGGTGGACGTTGCGTACATGCTGATTATGATTGACCGTCGAATATATAATTGTTCAACGTATGTGCCACAAACTTAAAATTGTTTTGTGCGTACTATAGCAATCTCACAAAGAGAAACAGAACTACTGTCGTGGTGCCAGCCAGGGCCGGATTAACCATTAGGCAAACCGCGAAACCGCACGGAGCCTCGCGCTTTTGGGCGCCTTGAGCTTTAATAAAAAAACTACTATACGGCATCAAAATTCTAGAGTTTTTGTCGACAGCGTTTAGTATGTAGATTATGGATACTTTGGCATTTATCGTTTTTTAATTACTTAAAAAAATTGAACCAAACAGCACCACGCTTTGTGGGCTCCTATGCAGTGTTTTTAAATAATCCCGAATTGTAAACCAAAAAAAAACATATTCGCACAATAATATAACAGAAAGCTTGCGTTACGAACAAAAACGTATTAGTGTGCTTATTTGAATTGAAACGATAATTAAATACTGATTTACATATAGTTTTTTCTTCCAAATTTTCTTCTGCAGCGCCCACATTAACAATTGGACGACGTTTTTGTTGCTCAAAACTTTTTCCATAACGCTGGTAATATACTCGGTTGATGATACCTCTCATTATAATTATAGGAATTCATTGGTCATTAAATGAGGAAATTTTGTGCAATTTTGAACTGCAATTTGGATCTAAAATCCCACAAAAAATATAATCCCAATGCCTTCTTCCTCTAATTGAAATCTTGTTTTCAATTTGTATGTATAGGGAAACACAGAAATTCAAACAATCAGTCCCTTGTTTCACCAGTTTCTTCAACTGGCGTTCGAGACAATAACATTAAAACCCCGACGTTTAAAGCAAGTACATTTCTTTTGATCGTTGATACGTTGAAAGAAGCCATCAGGAAAAAACTTGAAGCATACAAGACAGACTGCGCAAGGTTTTTTTTTGCGAAGCTTGACGGAATTACAGTATGTTCGGAAACCTTGAGGGAGGCAGCATCCCACTTAGTGGCGTGTTACCCCGACGATTTAGTAGCTGCTTTGGCAGAAGAACTTGTGGATTTACAGCCCTCTTCATCGTCATTTGGACAAGCAAAAAGCTAATCTTGATCACAGTTGCGGAAAAAAGTTTAGAATTGCGGATGTATTTGTTGTTTGTGGAAAACGAGCTGCACTCTGCTTTTCCAAAATACTAATATTGCCCTTCGCCAGGGGCGTAACGAGGGAGGCAAGGGGGCACAATTTCCGGGGCGCCGAATCACTGAGAGTGGGCGCCGAAAAGTCCCAGCAACGTCACAAGTACTTTCTTCAATACAGTACGTTTGCTTCGGAAAGAACATAGGTTCGACCATGGGGTCACCAAACTTGTTTCTTGCCCCTGGCACCACCTTACTGTACCTCGTTACGCCCCTGCCCTTCGCATATAATTGTCAGTGGTGGTCATGGATCCGGAGTGCCGGAGTCAACTCCGGCAGGATTTAGCCTCTTTCTTTCGGATCCGGACCCGGAGTCAAAAATATGTGAAAAAGCAGACCCGGATTCGGAGTAACTTTTCAATTGTGGCAGTAGCAGGAGTCTGTGTGGTCATTTCGTAAGTAAAAACATGGGTAAATTTCGGTTGGATCGATGGTAGCCGGAGTCTGAACAGGATTTAAATTCTCAAATTTGAAAAATTTCCGGACCCGGATCCGGATTAAAAATTTTTGGAACAGGAGTGGAGTCGGAATCTGAAAAAGTGACTCCGGGCACCTCTGATGCTTATACCTCATGTTTTCCAATTGTACTGGAGGACGGTCTTTTTCTAAGTTGCGTAGAATTAAGAATTATATTNGAAGTTCAACTGGGTAGAAAATGGCTAAGCATGCTGTCTCTAATGAGCATGGAACATGGGCGTCTTTTGGATACGGACCTGGAGACAATCATTACCGAATATCCCGTGCGAAAAAATGTGGAGTCGTGAAACTTTTCCTACCTGACATTTTTTTCAAATCACACATTGACAGAGTGACAGAGACCAGGGTCACTTCAATAAATTCGTTACTAAGTATTCTTCGCAATCTAACGCTTTTGCAATTACCGTTCAATGCGCTGACGTAGCAATTAGTTGCGAGGTGCTTGTGATCGTGAAGGTATCAGTCTTAGATCAAACAAAGCGCTGTTGTCCACCAGATCAGGGAGTCTCAAAATGTGGGTCGCGATGCCAAAATGGGTCGCAAAATGCATTTTTGGGTCACGAAACAAATTCGCTTGACAAACAGATATAAATGTTTTTTCAAACTTTACATGAAAACTAAAAGTGGGCCTGCAGTGAATCTATTTCTACTGTATTTTTATGGTAATATCGTGTTTCATGTTGTCAGTTATTTGTTAGGATGTCTGGTTGAGCTATCAAATGATATCAACTAAACACAACAAGTTTTACGTTGTTAGAGTCTTTGTCAAAAAAATTGTTGTATAGTGTCACTGTAGCAAAAACATCGTTTTTTGTGATGCAGCTTACGGTTTGAACAAATTAACCACATACGAACCGCCGAAAATGGTCACTCCCAATTGTCTGTAAAGTGTAGGCTGTCAAATCCTAACAGTTTCGACGTTTCTGACCGGTGATTCTGCAAAGTTGAAAATAGGGCATGTGAAACACGACGAAGTTAGGCTAAGCCTTTGGGGGGGCCTCGCGGTCAGGACTTTCATATAATGCAGCGCTGGTGCCAGTTCTTTGCATGAACTTAAGACAGACGTCTAGTAATCAAGATGGGGTATTAGAGAAGCGCAAGACATTAGTCGTCTTTATTAGGTGTATGGTTAGCATACTGAAGGAGCAGAAATTCGGTGAGTCCGGAAAAGATTCCTGCCAATAATCGTCTACAATTGGCTTTGCTGGATGTTTAAAAAACGTCAGACGGACTTATTGGAGCACAGCAGTGGCGTAAGCGGAAAATTTCCGAGGGGGGTCCAAGTTTCGTCACAATCGTGTGACATCACAAATCAACTTTAGGTGAAGTGTCGAAGGCACGACCATTCTCGGGAGTCCGGGGGCATGCC
>JGI24159J19872_10002245_pt1 | contig 22743 bp, 11 predicted proteins | sample Ectturendosymbi4_FD_19872 | JGI IMG/M metagenome (IMG submission 19872) | reverse complement strand
AGTACTTACTTAGTTTGGTAAATGCTCTGTCCATTATGCATATAGTGCTTTACCTTTATGATGTTCCCAGGTTTGACTCTACTGTAGCTTTTAATGTACTTACCAAATATATCATGGCTAAGATTAAATTACCAAATTCTTTAAAAGTTTGAAGCATACGAAATGAATTTGCTTCTGAGTTAACGTCAACACCAAAGGCTGAATTATTTTGCAGTTTCAAACGCAGNAAGTTGATAAGCCGAAATAAAGATAAAATGTGCAAATTTTAACGTCAAAATTTCAAGTTTTTCGGTCAAAAGATCGGTAGCCCTACAATCTTCGTNAGAACCGCAATGCTTGACGCCCAACCAGTCACAATCTCAGTGGTCTTGGATATTTCGTGCGGTGAGGCGTTTCACAGAACCATGATACAGTAGTTTGACTGATGCGTGACCAGTCCGATATGTGTTTGTAACCTTTGTTACGAACCATGGAGTCGAACGTGCATCAAATGCTTTGATTCCAAAGTAAAAAATATTGATTTTTTGGAATCAATTAAACATTTGAGTATGTTTTAACCTGCAGAAATCGCCCCTCTGGAAACCGAAATCGCCCCCCAAATTTCGTAAATCACAATATCGCCCCCAAACGCCTGAAATCGCCCCTTGGGGGCGATTTCGCACACGTTGAAGACCACTGGCTTTAGGACAACGTGATGCAGCAAGGAGAATTGGCGTTTTCCAGAGTATTCATCGTTTTTTTGCTCACGTTTTATTGGTTTCAACAATACAAGTACTTCAGTTCGTTCATTTAGTGTTTCCGCCCTATTAACGACAGTTTTATAAAAAAGGGCCCTTTTTAAGTTTCAGCCAGGGGCCTCAGACAACCTTAATCCGCCCCTGCTACTATTGAAAGTAGCAATTTTCTTGCACAAAATTGTATGACACTTAGCACATAGAACAGCAAATGGTTGTATTTATTCTGTCTAATTGGAATAGCAAATTTAAATGAAATTGAAGTTATTTCTCGACCTAAAGTGGAAGGTTTCGCGACCCAAATTTGGGTCGCGTCTGACGCGACTCACTACTTGCAGACCCCTTGCTCTTAGTGCACGCTACTGTATATCTCGTAATAAATCGCTGGAAAAATGTTGTTGTTGGCTTGATTTAAACTGCGACGAGTATCACCATATCAAGCTATTTTTATCCAGCCAAAAAACTCATTTGTTATTACTTACGTATGAAAACAGAGGATGTATGCAAAAATCCGGCAGCGATTGACACCAGCAGCGACATGAGTACAAGAAACCCTTGGTACCTTCCGTTGCCGGATATCTGAGTGATTAAATCATCGTACGAGAACATTGCGCAGCTCGCAAGTAAGAACAATGGACACAAGCTAACTCTTGATTTACTGTTTTAGTTTTGAAAAAAGTTGAAAATTCGCCCGTAGGTACCTTCCTGAAAGAAAAATTCCTTGGGAAGTAAAATCGGAGCAGCAACTTTGAAATTCCCAATCAAGGGAGCAAAATTCATGTCAGATGAATTTAGCAATGTGACGAAAAAGCAATTATTTTCCACATTTTAACTGCTTCAAACAAGCTAAATTCCACATATAGTGTCTTCATTTTTAGTCCACAAAGCTTTACTATCGCATGACGATTTCCATAGACAGCGACTCCGCCAACAGTAAGCATTTTGGCATCAACAATGTATTCAACCAACACAGTCAAGTCGCTTGAGGCTCACATCAGCCTGTGGCAGCATAAGCTCAGATGCTGGATAGGAATTACTTGCTTTGTTTTTGTTGATGTGTATTTCTCTGTGATCCAAGAAAATGTTTTCGTTATTTTGGTTCAAGTTAGCTGAAAGCTATTTAACGAAAGCTAAAGAAAAAAGACATGTCACGGATATCACGAAAATTACACGTAAAAATTTATGATGATGAGAACCGATAAGTTGTGGTAGATATTGCGAAAGTTGAAATATTAAACTTTGTTTTCAAAAGCGATCTACTTCAAAACTGGAATGTTAACTTAAAAACCTCGATAATGATTGTTCTTTAGCATTATCGTTGGTCCTGGGCCTTACGCTAAACTTCAGCAGGTGAGTGGAATGAATTTCGGGAGTTTTGCAGTTTTGTGGGAAACTGGAATGCTCTTTAGTCATCAATATTACCAAGTCCACTCCGAACAGGAATGGCGACGGGCTCCAGCTATCGACCATTCATTCTCGGGGACAGAATGCGCTCTTCAACAATTGCAAGACAATCGAGGTTTAGGTATGGGGAACTGATGGACAGGTGTTGAATTTTTCCTCACTTCCGCGGGCCTTTAGGTGAATTTGGACGCAAAGTATTGTTCACCCTTTCCGTTTTGGCTCTCTGCTGGATGCGAAGTGCGCCTACTGATGAGTTTTTAACTCCGTGACTGTAAACCTTGCATATGTATTAGCCCACGCAACTTGGCCCAGGACTGTAGCTCTTACATATTACACAGACCCAAGCCCATATCCAGGTTTTAAAATTTGGGGGGGAAGCGAAATGCATTTTTAGGGGGAGAAAAATTTTTGTGCTTATAAATATTTCAAACAAACCTTTCTAGACACAACTTAATTTGAGGTGCACAAAAAATATCTGGGCGGCATTGTCCTCGAATACCCTTCCGTGGCTACGAGCCTGAGCGGCCCAAAAAAGTTAGAAGTTGCGTGGCCCAATAAAAAGTGCTAAACGGTCAATAATTGGGCCGAAGCCCACGGTTTGCCGACCACTATTTTATGTGTTGCCATATCACTCGCGCGCCTTAATTTGCTCACAATGTAACTTAAGGAAAAATAGCAGTAATTGTGTGACTGCTATGCAAAGAAAGTGTGAATATTTGTTTCACGCTGTGTTATGATACTGACATTAAAACGTTAGGATGTAGTGAATCAATTTTTTTGGGATGCAGTACCCTAATCTGTAGCTGACAGCAGCTATCGCAAAACTTTTTACTCTCATCGGCACCATCAGCTGGAGAGCCAGGGAATGGAAATCATGTCTCCCGAGGGCGATGTTGCTGACCCAACCTGTCAACACCAAAATTTTTTTTAGGATTTTAGAGCTACGAATTTTACGCTATTTAGATTTGAAAATATTTATTTACGGTGGTCTGCTGAACACGGTGTCCGCCAATCACCAAGTGCCCACTAACAAAATCTGGATGAAGCAATGCGTAGACTGCCATAATCAGTTTATAATTTTTCCATTAACTCACAACAGTGGCGGATCCAGGGTGGTAATTTAGGCGATCGCGCCCCCTAAAACCTGCGAATGTAACTTTATTCACCATGATTTTGTACAATTCGAAAAACAACATATCAAAACTAATTTCGAATAATCCTTTCGTCGTATTCGAAATGTTTCATTGTTCGCAATATAAGGTCATTCTGTCGTCCATTGTTTTGTCATAGCAGAGTTGTGGAGTATACTACGTCTCTCTTTTACTATCGCAGCCGTTACGGGACTTGACCACGAAATATTACACAAATCGCCCCCTTCCAACGTTACTAGCTGGATTCACCCCTGACTCATAACGTCGAAGGCTCTTTTTTGCGAAGTCCTGGAACATAGCAACGAAGTGTCGACTTTTACCTGCTCAGTAACACAGGGTTGAAATTATTATAATCGTACTTTAACACCACCGCTATACTGTAGTGCTTAGCTGCATCGTAACAAAGCTATTAGCTGAAGTTGCAAGATGTTGTTGGTTCAGCCAAGTGACAACAAGGCAGAACAATCACGCAGTTACATGTCAAAATTATCACCCCAGGAAGAAATATTTCATTTTCTTTTGGGCTTTCGTACATAACAAAAGTTTGTTCTCAAACAAAAACTTCTTATTCTAATCAAAAAATACCCTAAGCTGTTTCAAAAGTAGGTTTGTTCGACATCCCACAAGCAAAAAAGTTTTAAAAACATAGCATTTGGTATGTAACAAGCAGGTTATTGCCCACCGCGCCAGAGAGCTTTTCACAGATGCAGCAACTGTGTTGCAAATTACCACACGACGATCAATACCTGTCATAGGACTGCATCACAATCTCCAGAGAAAGCTTTGCTTCTGGAAGTCTTTACAACAGAATACATTCTTGCCGCGCAACATGTGAGTTTGTTATGAACTTGCACGTTGTAAATCGATCGCTTGGTGACAAGCACCAGCCAGACTTTGCTGAAAACAAGCTCTAAAATTGGAAAACAAGCTAGCCTGTTTCACCGAGACGCTCTTGAAGGTTTTGAAGACACACGCGGCCTTTTCAGACGTTGATCGACAAACAAAAAGCTTTTACGCTTTGTAATTATTGACCACACGAATGTCTCTATCTTAATGCAGTGAGACAACAACTTTCTTTACAGCGAAGACTTCAAATTCTCAGTCTCCATTAGCAATCTTTAACTACGTATAGTGAGTAATTCGTTTCTGAAACCAAGCGTAGAGTCGTTATTTTCTGGGATGACCAGACCACCCGGTTGGACAGGCAGCTTCCTATTTTGTTGAGTCGTGACCCGGTGAGGTGCTTGCTTGTTCCGGAAAATCAGACAGACTGCAGGGAAGAGAAAAACATTTTGGTTATTGCTGCAGTTGAGGATGAAACCTGTAAAATCTGTAGGAACAATTTGAAGTTTCTTAACTTTTGCCAGATACATACGAATTTACGAAACTTGTTCTATTCCAGATAAATTCAAAATCACATGACCATCACTACACAGTTTTGCAACATAACTTGGGTATTATTTGCGTTTGTGACGTCGAAATTGTGGCCAAACTGTGCCTTTGGGTCTTAGAAAAGAGTGAACGACTAGAAATATTAGGTTCTTCCTAGTTTGTATAGAGGGGAAGTTAAGAGCGTTTTTGAGTATAACTGTAAGCTTGTATGGAAATACAGTATGTTGCACTAATTTTCAAGACGTTCCTGCACTTGACTGATCAATATTTAAACAGTTTTGAGGTCTTGTTAAGTACAAATTATTGTGTGGCCCCCGGTTTAGCAGGTCAGATCATTAATATTTGCAATATCCATGTTTTGCTGAACAAAAATATCAAACAGTTGGGTGATAGGAACCATCTTGATTAATAAATATGCTTTTTCGTAACATATTTGCATACCATAACCTTGGTAGAACATGCAAATGTCCAATTCTCTAGCATTTGGCGATTATTTTGCAGCAAATTATTCGAAAGGTTGCTTTGCATGTTTTTGAACGATTTCACTTGTCAACTTATTATGTTGTCTATGTAAACTTATGCAACTCGGTGACACAACTGTCAATACAAGCTGTTGCTATCAAAAAGATTGCAAGACTGTTGCTTCATCTACATTCAGATACAACGACAAAATGTTGGGCGATTTTTAAGGAATAGCAGAAAGTTTCCGTAAAGGTTATTCCAGTGATAAAATATGTGTTTCAAAAGTAGAAAGCTATCTTTTCACTATTGATAAAAAGTTCATAATATTCGCAGTACACGTTTCGTCCTGATGTATGTCGCCAAGATTTTAGCAGAGATGGTTACTTATCTTTTAACTTTTAACCAATGTTCCGTCTAAGGTGCGCAACTGCGCAGTACCTCCAGAACCCTGGTCATGGTTATTCACTCCGTAAGCTTACCGAGTACAAGCAGCAAATGTTCTCCTAATTTTTACTTTTTTGCTCAATACACAACTTGACCTTTTACCGCTTGAAACGCTTCATTAGTTGTGTGTTCACATGGTTGTGTAATTGCATGCGCACTACTGTAAAACCAACATTTGCTCTGTGTAAAAGTTTCTTAGAGGTAACACTGCTTCTTACAAGCATTTTCTTTTTGTTATCAGCTCATCCTGCTGCAAACTTTGAGGAAGATTAGCAAGAGCCGCATTACTTTCCAAAGGAAAAGCTTTTGTGATTTGGCAACAATTTTCGGACAACCGATTCAGGTTCAAGACTATTCTGCAAAAAAAGTATTCGACACCACATCTGCACAACAGGACAAAGTAAATGGTTTATTTTGATGCTGATGCTGACCTAACAGTGCCCTGCCACCAAATACGGCTGCCCTGCCACTGACCTGGGTGTTGACAAACTACCCTGTACACCATAAGCTTTGCTCTGGAAGCGCGCCAAGCGTCGAACTCTCAACGCAAGAAACAGACATTTTGAGGTTGTCTCTTGCTCTTACGATTCATCTCGCCCCGCTTCACTGCACACTTACAGTCTGTTCAGTTCAGAAACTTTAACTTCCAACTTGAAGAAGGTGAACATTCATTATCCACATAATTTCTTTCATTTATAAATAAGTGGAAATTGATTTATAAGTAAGCGACAAAATGCAGATGTACCAGTCTCCTAACACACTTTGGCGAAGGAAGAGGATTGCAATCGTCTTAGCAAGCAAGTGATTAACTTATAAAATCTCAATAGATGTTCCTGATGCTGACATTTTTATTGAGTAAGATTCATATTCTTCCTATAAAAGGCAGGCCTTTTTCCACCAAACTCCGACAGAAGAATCCAGACGTACATACGTTTCAGCAACTAGAAGTTTGAAGATGAAATAATTACAATGTTACGTCGCTGATGAAACCTTAACAATATGCTCGACCAATACCTAGACAGGCTTATTCTACGGTCTCCTGTCATTTTGGTTGTTACAGACACCAGAGTCTTTACAAGTTGAACATGCTCGAAGTGAACATCCCCAGTTGTGAAGCTACTGTACTTTCGAAACAAGCTTGCATTTGCAGCAAAGCGACGGCCGCCAGCTAAAGATATGTGTGCAAAGGTTCTCCGCTTACAAGTTGTTGACTACCTCTACCATGCCTGAGTGCAATAGGCCACAGCTCTGTCGCGCTCACCTCCAGCGATAGCCTCGCGGAAAGCCATACAAAAGGCCGACTAAGCGCAAAATGTAAGATTAGGCCCGTGGGTACAAATCAACGCTGTTTTCTCTCGTGCATGACGGCTGAGACTGGTAAATCTGAATTTCTAGCAGAGGTTAAGAGGAATACCGTGAAAGTTGTTGTTTGGCAAAAAAGGGTCATATTTCGACCGATTCGATTACTCTTTTATTCAGCGTCAGCAACACACAAAGCATTTGCAATACGCTGTAGAATAAAAGCACCGCAAGGCAGCTTCGCTTTAGTCCACTGATTTCTTCCACCATTCAGCATAATTAAAAAATAAGAATCTGCCAAAATTTCTTTACTGCGAAAGCTGATTGTGGAAGTAGTTGTTAGACAACCAACATACACTTCGAATTTCACTAGGTCTGCAGCATATTGCAAATGCTTTGTGTCACCACTGAAAAATATATTCACCAGAAGTTTTTCTCCTTCATATGTAGTGTCATAAGCAAACACCAACCAGGAAAAATCCCTAAACACGGCACTTGAACTCACCAAAACTGTGAGAACAGCTTTTGTCATCAAAATTAGTGCTTCGGCGTTTGTCATTATATAAGAAGAATAGTTGTGTGATTGTGTATTACAAGGTGGAAACAATTCAATACCATCTCACAGAACGTGCAGTAAAAGATAAGCATTGTTTGTGACGACGGAATTTGCCTTGAAAGCTTGTCCGAGCTGAAACATGTTCAAGTTTAACGCAGTTCCCGATGGCTCCGTTGGCTATGTTAACCAACCAGGAATGCCTGTGTTACAAGTAGATCAAACGTATGTCTGACCAACTGATTCGTGAAAGAGACTTTTTTGATAATCTGTCATCAACTCAACAACCTTTTGTCATACAACTATGCTTACTGAAAGATGATTTATCGCAACTTCTTTGGTTTGAGCAAAATTATAAAATGCAAGTCCAACTGAGATTGTATAAAAGCCTGAATCTAGCCCAGAATTTAAACAAGATTTGCAAACGGCTACTTTTTGTTCAAATTTTAAACCTATGTGTTCTTTTCCCACTCACGACGTCTAATCAACGAACCAGCAAAATTTTTATACGAAATAAGTTTAATGCTCAATATTGATTCGATAAACCAATTGCTCAATGGATGGTTTGCATTATTGGATTGAAAACTAATCTAACATATTTCTAGAATTTTTTGGGTTTTGTTTACTACGCAGCTGCATCATACATTAAAGCAAAAATCAAATATTTAACCACCGAATCACGAAACTGCCGTGTCAATTTTCAGCACATCGCGTTCTATATTTCAACACGGGCCGTAGTCCATAACACAGCGTGGCATATCAGAACGCCATAGATTTGTCATAAACTATATTTTACTTACATTGATAATATGGAAACTCCACAATTTTTGCAACCAGAACCCTGGTATGGTTGTTCACTCCGTAAGCTTACCGAGTACAAACAGCACTCCTTGTATGTTCTTCTAATTCTTACTGCTTTGCTAAATGCACTTTACCAAAACAAGACTCAAGAAGTGCCAATGGGTTACAGACAGGTTTGTGCAAAAAGCTTCAAAGGCTCCAGTGCTTATGAACTGATCTTCATTGCCTATGAAATGATGGCATATAGCTTATGAACTGAAACCAACTGAAGCTTTCCTTATATTTGCCTTTGATAGGGCCTTCGAGAAAAATTTTACCGGGAGATACAAAGATTGATGCTGTGCCTCGTAGCTTCTCGGGCACTCGTCGAAACTTGTATGCCTTTTTTGTATGGTAATCATAATCAGCTGTCATACTAATATCTACAAATAAATTGATTATTATACAGGCAACTGCCTTACATTAGTAATTTTGGGCTTGATCACAGAAAAACTGAGAGTGCTTGCTTTCGTCCTCCTGGACCCCAGTATGTAACCGGCCCGGGTACGATGTACCTCTTGTACAACCCTCTGGGCCCTGGCCTTTGACCCGCGCAAGCATGATCATCAGGTGCGAGCCATAATCCATTTTCAAAAATTCAAGCAAATTTGCAAACTTGTAGAAATTGCGGTTTATCAGTATACTGTTGTACATGCAATCACGGCAGCAACTAGGCAATGAAACTAGTATGCTGAATTCAGTTACTACTACGACGATATCAGTATGTTTTATCCATCAGCTATCCTGATAGAACTCCCTTGAAAGTGTGCATTAATCAATTCTCCCTAAACCATCAATTGGATGACATGATCAACCCAAGTTTCATTTTTGATGCGGTTGAAGTAATTGTAGCGGCTTTTTATTGCAGAGTGAGGATGAGCGTTGTCACGATCACACTATCGGTTTTTCATGAAGCGATCTCAGATCCTACGTGCTTTCAATGCTTACTACTACGATTGTTGAACTTAATAAATAGCTGTAACTACAAAATAATGTCTAAACCGCAATGAAATAAATAAAATTGTATATTGATAGAAACGACCACGCAGATTAATCAAGCAATATTAACCAAAACAGTTATAAGGTCATTGGACACTTGCTGAAACGCAGTGCCATCGATTGCCTTCCGCATTGCAGGGCTGTTGGGAACAAAATGTCAAGACGAGCGAGACGGCGAAGAAAAGAAGTGTTCAACGTACGCATTTGTGAATAGTGAGATGCCATGCATGCTATCCTGCTGATCACCTTATAATTGGATAGGTGATGGCCTCAGCTGATGACAATGCCCAGGGCATTTTCTCTACGTAATGCATCGATCTTTGCACACCCTTTGCGCTGATTGGGTTAATAACTTCAAAAGCGTATTGTGAAACACAGTGCGCTACTTTTTTCGGCAGACAGTCAGACCTGACATGTGTTAGAGCATATCTTGGAGACTTATCACTTTCTTGAGGAAACATGAAATACATTGACTGTAGTAGAACGTTTCCTTGCTTGGCTCACGGATTTACAATTCAGTCATTAAGCATCTTCGCCTGCCTGCGTGATTGCCATCGCAACTGCAGTGGCTTGTTCCTCAGATCGCCGTCACTTGTGTTAACCGTTGCCTGGTGTGCCATGTTCGCCTCATCGCTGCTTTTGGGTTCTTATTACTCTTGGTTGGGCTTTCCTATTTAATGCAGTAAAACCTGTATTTAGACACAACCTGAATAAATGTTACAACAGCGCTAAATTGAAACAACTTTCAATCTCGTGGAAGTATCATCGAATAAATTTTTGTAGCTGGTAGAAGAAATGTCCTTACTAAAACCACCCTTATTATCTAACTTGCAAATGAAGCACCACACTGCATTTAAAATTTGTCAACATTTTCACAGATTTTCTAAATTTACAACGTTCCTCAACCTTTTTTGGGCATACCACCAGTGTATTCAAGGGCTTTCCAGGTGGTACGCCAGCAGCTCCGGGTCATAGGCGAAATTTACCGTCAGATGACTTTATGGAGTTTATTGTTGCAACTGTCGCAAATTACCAGTTTCTTTGCAGTATTGAATCTCCCTATAATTAATCGTTGCCTACTTTATTTAAGTTAAGTAGTTAGAGCCTTTGGATTGAATTGGAATTTCTTCATACAGTTGCTTGTACGTTTTTCAGCTATTTGTTCCCCTCTATTGCATACTTGTTTGCGGTTAAACCTCCTCGTGTGGTGCGTAGCGTGGAGATTTTTTCAGATGTGGATACGGTGCTAAGTATCATACAGTAACCGCGAAGGCGCCGTCTATGCGCGTCATCTTTGTTACCGGCACACATCTACATGCTCGTGTTCTTTCATCTACTTGTGTGTTCCTAGCCATGTATGCGTGAGTTTTACTTCGCTGTGCGTGTGTGAAGAGCAAAAACAATAAACATGATTTTTCGCGTACCGCTTGGTTCAAATCTTGAATCCTGGCATAAACAAACAAACAAAAATAAGATAGATTTGGTAGAAGTTGAGTATCCAACCTTGCAAGAAAAGCTGTGAGGTATTTCCAGTACTTGTTTAATGGTTCACCGCGTGGAAATCTTGCGCCTGGGAAGGGTGTTTGGAAAAAACATGAAGTGTTTTCTTTAAGTTAACTGCTGATCGATTTGTTTCTATTCAGTTTTAAATAAACGAAAGTTCTTTTTAAATGCTTACCTGATAAAGGCAGTATTGCATCAAGGAAGTACGATTTGAAATTGGACTCATACCGCAGATTTTCATTTTCTATTCTTTTTGTTCATTTCAAACTAAGAGCTCCATATCGCGTGGGTAGCAATACGCAAGAAATGCAAAAGTTAAGCCCTGCTCAGGTGTAAAAAATGTATGGCGTTGGTATGATAGCCCAAATTGGGCATATATTGCTCCCAGTCCCACCATAGCCGTGGCTTACTGAAACGTTTTAGAAGCACAGGCGTGTTTTTCGACAATTCAGCGAATTTTTTCAAGCTCACCAGACCCGAAAAAACGAGGTACGAGCTTTCTGTGTTTCGAAAAAGTTTTTTTTCTCAAAATCAAACATAATTTCTCCCCAAACATTGTGGAGGTAGGCATACTGAAGGTACCAAAATAGCAGGAAAAATGCGGATATTCCGCCAGTAGTCTATATTGGCTACCGGTTGAAAATCAAAATGGTATTCTGCTAGTAACTTGCGGTTCTACATGCAACAGAAGAAATTTTGTTGAGACATGAAGATACATTATTTTCAAACGTATTTTTAGTTCATTGCGACGTAAAGTTTCAAGATGCCCACAAAGGGCAATTGATAATTATGGTGACAAGTCTGATCAGAAACATGTGCTATTGTGTGCAACTCAAGGCCGGCCTTGAGCGGAATGAACCGATTGCCTCCAATCGGGCCCCGCGCCAAAGGGGGCCCCGCGCTACGCCTACCAACTTACGCAAACAAACTTTCATTCAAAGCTGCATTTGTAATCCCGACGCGGAGCCCACCGTATTTTTTAGGCGTGAGCCACGTTGCCAACGAAAACAAAAGTGAACTGCGCGATTTGTTAACGTCTTTAATCATCATAATTCGTTCTTTGAATTTAAAAGTGGTCATTGCTTTTCTGCAATGTTTAGCCTAGTATTTTCAATAGCAGCTATTAGGGAGAGAGGGTTATGCTTTGAAGCTGTTTTCTGTTTCAGTTTCAAGCGTTTCATATTTGACAGGTCAAGCTTCAATAGTTACTGCAAGATAAGGTTCGATAGTTATTGCTGTTTCAGTAGTTACCACCACTTGTCTTCTGAAGGTTTACTTTTAGTTCATAATAGCAAATGTGTGTTGCTTGGTACGTCTTATTCAATTTCATTCTCGTAGAGATCTGATGATGCAACCTGAGATCGGCGAAAACGTTTGAAATCAACCTAGTTTTAATTAATCCAACCAAAGACTGTTGCAGGTGTTCAAAAAATAACAGTTCCCTGAAAAGCAACAGAAAAATTGGTGAAAGTTGCATCATGAAGCACCACCGAAACAAGGATTATTTGCCATCATTCCCAACCACACAGATTGGCGTCGTAGTTCATTAGATATAGTCTAACAAATTAGAAGTTGCAAAAAATCTGAAAAAGTGAACAGGTGCAGGGGCGTAACGAGGGGGCAGGGGGGCGCAATTCCCCGGGAACCGAGTCACTATGGGGCGCCATTTCACTGTGGAGGGCGCCGAATGGCTGCTGGGTCGCCGAAAAGTCCTAACAATATCACAAGTACTTTCTTCAATACAGTACATTTGCTTGCGAAAGACCTCAGTTTCGACCATGGGGGCGCCAAACGTGCTTCTTGTCCCAGGCGCCATCTAACTTCGTTATGGCCCTGCACAGGCGGGATGACTTTTGTGGAAGTTCTGAAGGCTACTGCAATACTTGCCTGTTTTGAAAATTTTCTGAAAAGTAGGTATACAGTTATTGGTAAATCTGCAGTGACTTTGTATATTTTCTGTTGCAAGAGAAAAGAATATATTATCTTTTCCTGGATATTAAAAACCTGCTCTAATATGCGGTTTGTGCCGTTAACCGATGCTCTATAAAATAAGCGGGTTTCACTGTAACCATTGTCCAAGTACAAATTATATAGTGATAGGCAAGTGTTATAGTGGTGTTTTGTTTTTTGTTTTTGACAGTCGAATTTGAGCTTTTGATTAAGAATATATTAAATACCATGAGTGAAAGACCAAGAGACATAGAGCGAAAAATTTAAGTGGCAGTCAAAAGAGGGCTAAAGCTAGGGCAAAGCAGAACAAGACGAAGGTGCGTTGAATTAAGATTCCACAAAATCTTGGTTGGGGTCCTCTTATCTTTTGTCTGGGGCCCCTTGTCCTTTGGTTGTACAGTAGGCTATTTATTTTAATCAAAGAAAAAAGGGTTTGCATATAATTTCATTAGGGGCACTTAACATCTTGGTTGGGGGCCTCATACATGTTGGCTGGGGCCCCTTGTCCTCTGATCATAGGCTATTTATGTTACATCATTTCAGTTTGGCTTCTTACCTTCAGGTTGAAATCCAAATGTTTTAAAATATACTACTAATCACAAAAAATAGCAAACCAAACTACGTTTTATAGTAATTATTGTGTTATCATTATAATAAAAATACAATCATAAACACAACCTCATAAATCTTTGAAAGCGTGTAAACCAAATATGGTGGCTCCCTCAAATCGCGTATAACTCTGTTACGACCTTTCTGTCCTCGCTCTTGCACATCAACGATTTCTATCATGACTTCATGCATCCCTGAAATTTCTGCACACGCTATTGAGTGGGGCCCCGCAAAAGTGCTTCCAATCGGGCCCGCACTTGCTAAGGCCGGCCCTGGTGCAACTGCAAAACTATTCCTATATGTGCAATTCCATTTTGAGCACAATTTAAGCACTGTGTCTTTTCTTCTCAATCTTTCTGACGATTTTCCCAAATTAGCCTTCTTGTTGCACGTCAGGTTTGCAAGGCCAAATTGGAAAATCCCCCCCTTACTCGAAAAATGCAAAAGGTATGCACATTTCGAAAAGACTGCTCGATTGAGCGCATAGAAAATATCAGTTACTGGAAGAAACAGCCTTAAACGGTCATTCTAGGTATACCTGTATTAAGTTGGAAAACGATTAGCCCCAGCTGGGCAAAGTGCACCTGAGCAGGAAAAGAAGTTTCAGGCAAGCCAAGAGCACGAAAAATTGAACAAGCGCTGGGATTCAGCTCAGCCCATAACGTGAATATGAATCCAGTAAGTTAAACAGCTTCTTTCAAGTTGTTGCAACACACTGCGTTTCGTACTTAAAAACAAAAAGCATTATGATGCTTCAGCGGCTGACATTTTTAGTGGTTACTCCGTAATAAAATTTAAGTCTGAATCAACTACGTTTTTTTTCTGTGATTATAAAGCATTTTCTGTAATTATAAAGCATGCGCCAACAGTACGAGACTTCCACGTGCTGGCATGCAGTCAACGAAAGGTTGAGTTGATTTGTTGGCGCAAACATTACACAACGTCATACAAATTAAAGTTAGCTCTGTTACACCGATAAAACCTCTTAACCAGGTTGTCTTGTCGGGAAACAGTCGACATGTTCATAATTTTCTATCAGGTTTAAAGTTGATGGCCGAATTATTGGGAAATTTATAGTCGTGATAGGGTTACATATTTTAAAAGGGTTGCAGTCTGCTAGATAATCAACACAGTTGGGCAGGAGTGCTGGGTCGCATGGGTGCAATTTTGTTGTAAAATGTGGGTGATAGCTGAGTGTGAAAGCAATATAGTCATAGGCATTATGCAGAAGTGAAGTTTTATAAATACAGATTCCCAATCTTGTTTTTAGAGGTGTTTTGAAGAAAGCAGCACTAACCACAATTTCCTGCATCCTTACAGATGATTTACACATTAATGCACTTAAATATGTTACTGAACACGGTACTATAGTTCAGCAACATGATCAGCATTTCAAACTTTGAAAACGTACAGCGTGATCACATATAACGGCATCTGCTGTTACAAGTAAAAATCACGGACGTGGCAACAAGTAATGTCAACATTCAAGATTAGCCGACAAATCAATACTGATAGGCTATTATTCATCGACACTTTTCTTAATCAGAAGAATAGCTTGTTTGCACACGTATAAAATAACAATTCTGCTAGACTTCATGAACAGCAAACTACCGCTACATGCATGTAGAATCACACTAAAAGAACTTGCAGTTAGACGACCCAGATACGTTTCCTCTGTGCTGATTTACAACTACAAATTTTTCATCTATTTTCTTGATTGATAAGTTTTAGCCTTTCTCTGCGTGTGCCATACCATCACATGGTTTAGACTACCCTGCAACATCGCTGACCGCAACCATGTCTTCAGCCTCTGAAGAGCACTGAATTACCCTTCGGTAGTGCATGAGCTGCTTGGTGATACCGTCAATAATCTGAGGAGCTTTTCTGCCCGGTGAAACAACCTTCTCGTTCCTTTTTCCATAGATTGCAAAATCTTTCTATGTTAATTAACATTCTTCCCAGTGATGCCACTTAGATCAGACCTTTCACAATCAAAATGTTCAGATTTAATATCAAATTTTAATAATGAAATTTGTCAAAGTTTCAATCGAAGAGTTATACTTGCATAAGGACACGAAAATATGTTTGAGATTAGACAGAAATCAAAATGCACAGCGGTGAATTGGCAAAAAAGTATCAAATTTCAATTATTAAAATGAAAAGAATTCCGAGCAAAACTAGGTGTTACGTAGGCCTACCTGAAAAGCAAATGTTTTGCACTTGGATAAAAACATTGCTGCATTTTGGGTTTGGTTAAACACAGGTAAATCAGACGACTTACGAATCAATGCATTCAGCATGGGCCCAAAGTCGCAAAGTGTAAAAGTCACCGAATAAACATCTTTCGGAATGGTTGGTCACCATTGTTGCTAAATTGCAAGAAAAGAGGTTAAATGACTATCTTTTATTTCTTGACAGGTCCTTAAGTTTTGAGCTGCAGGTCAATATATAGCGAAGTCAATACTTCTCAAACGTTTTGATTGAAATCCTGTTTGATAATGGTCGAAGACGTTTTTTTGTAAAAATTGCCCATAACAAAAATAAGTCTCCACAATTCGTGCTGCTTTTTGTCTTCGGGAAAAGCTTCTCCGAAATTTGCTTGAATATGTAACTTTCTAAAATTATTCACTTACATCTTCAAACTTTACGCTGTCTGTTTTTGAATACGTGACAACCTACGTTATATCAATGCCAGTTATATTTCTCCACAGAACAAATCATGGCTGTACAGCGATCTCTCACACGTGCAGCTGTTAAACTCTCATTGTTTCAAGAGAAAAATATATTTGTAACAAATATTTTTCAAGACAATGACCTTTCTAACGGTATAACAACAGGGATGTAGTGCTAACGAAAAAGGTGTGGGAATGCACCCAAAAAACTAGCCATTTTGAAACAGCTTTTAAACTCACTTTCAAGCAAAACATGAAAAAGGCGTGGGAACGCCGTTCCCACGCGTTCCCACTCCACTACACCCCTGCATACCACACACGGTAAAATGCCGGACAGAAGTACTTTTAACAATCTTTTGCGGCCTTTAGAAACTTGCAAAATGCTAAAAATCATTTTATCGAAGCTAAAATTTATAAAAATATCACAATCAGTGATACCACACCAAACTCTGTTTCAACATACTTGGCTATGTGTAACACCTAACATGACAAGCTCTTCACATAAATCGTGACAAACGTAACTTTTGTTTTGAAACCTCTCCAAGTACAAAACCTAAACAAAAATGTGGGTGAAACATGGCATATTATATCCCCACTGTCTGAAAAAGTGGGGACGTCCCCCGTGTTCCCCATCTAATTGCGCCAATGCTGGGTCGCAACCGGTATCTATCGTGGTTTGCCCAGTTCTGCAACGAGCTGAGCATGACAGAGATGGTATATACCCAGCTAAAATGAAACTCTATCTGTGTTTCTCAAGCCCTTTCGCATCCAAGCAGACAACTGTTTGCTCTGCAGCTGTTCGTAATGTAGTTCCAAATTAAAGCCAATTTTCCATCTTCCGTAAAGGCACTTGAGAGTTCATGTGAAATGTGGTGGAGAAACCATCACAATGTGATGTAAAAGTTGGAACCACTGGGCTGTAGACAGGCGTGGATTTACCATTAGGCAAAAAAGGCTTAAGCCTAGGGCCCCCGATTTTGAGGCCCCCAAACTTTTGGGAGCAAGGACAATTTCCAGCATTTTTGTAAGCAATTATATTTGTAGACTGTCTATCGAAAGAGATCCTTTCTCAACAAAGAATCAGACACTTTAAGATCTTACAGAGTATATATTTCGCCTACGATGTAGGCATCATCAGCTCTTATTCAAATAGAATCCTTTGTAGCTTTGTTTTGTTTCATTGCACGTTTTCTTACTATGCCGCTAACAAAAGATCTCTATAGAGAAGAATGAGCGCGAAGGATTGAAGTGAATGACGATAAGCATTTTCTTTTTATGGCGTTGGGTTTGGTTATTGTTATGCATAATGCGTGAAACAAAACGCCTCAATACATTTATCAGATTGCACGAGGCCAGTGAGGTACTTTCGTTCAGCCCGGGTCTCTCTCTTGTAGCTTTTCATGAGTAAAATATGAGGTACAACAGGTACTTTACTCAGAGCCAGCTCTTGACGCGTGAAAACCATGAAATTGCACACGGCACTCAGTAAATATGTAATGGGAGTGTAGTCAGATGACTTCACCGCTGCCTTTTTCGCTAGTTTCATTTTGACTGCTTTTGTTCCTGACACCGATGGAATTCAGAAAAAAGCAGGGTTGCCATATTGGCAAATTTATCGCCAGATTCCGGAAATCTGCGTTTGGCTACAAATATTTGGGTTGGCGATGTGGCGAGTTTCTGGCGATTTTTTGAAAGCATTTGGCTCCAAATTTTTTGGTTTGGCGAAATGTACGACCTGTATATTTGCACGTATTTGCTCATATATTCATATGTAGATTTACTATTTTTAAGCTTGCTGATGGTTTGAAAATTCATGACATCGAATGAAAGTGTGAAAGTTTTGAAAGTAGAAGCATAGTATTGAACACTTCTTGCCAAATATGTTTGCAAAATGTTGAAACTGATAATTTACAAATATTTGCAAAATGTTGAAAACCTATACGCTTTCTACTAAAATTCAAGGCGAACGATGAAAGAGCTTTAAACGACTGATTTCCAGTGACAAAATTAATGTTTTGGCAAAGATGCAACAATTTCAAGATGTTTGGCGAATTTTTGTTGAGTTTGGCTATTTTTTGAAGTGAGTTTGGCGACAGTTTTTTATTTCCATCTGGCAACCCTGGAATAAAGTAGTCTAATATGTCACGAATTAGAACAATTTGTTCAGTGAGTATAGCGAGCACTTGTAGTGCTAATTTGTATGACATCAGTGATCGCAAACCTTCCAGAAGGGCCCCCAATTCAAAATAGCCTAGGGGCCCGAAAATGAAAATTTACCTCTGGCTGTGGATCACAGGTACAGCGCTTGTGCAAGCTTTTCACCACAACTTTCATAAACCTTTGATTATGGTTTAACTTGGGGCCACATTCATCAATCTTAAAAGCTATCCTCCACTATAGCTTTTCATTTGAGTTCACCTAGGTTGCGCATTAGGTCTAGTGTTGCTCTTAAATTACATTAACAGTAAGTAAATCTTTTTGTATTTCATGCGTACTACTGACGTAAGATGCTTTGTGCCAAAAAGACACCCAGTAAATTTCCCCTGAATGTTTGTATTGCCCAATCGTGGCAAACTGCGGCTCGCCAACATAGTTTGAGTGGCTCTTCTAGCTGAATAGCCATATCTCAAATTGACAGAGAGTTGTTGCCACATATTTAATGTTTGTTTCATTTGACATAACTTTGATATAGTCGGTGATGGCTGTCCAGTTCGCCAACCATTTGTCACAAACTTGTCTACAGTAGTAATGAAACTGACCGAAGTGCGAGAATATCTGGCTCTAGAAAAACTTCAGTCAATGTCACTCTGCAGTTGATTTCTGGTGAAATGTTTCAGAAAGTAAATACCCAGAATTTCAAAGACCAGTGTGCGAATCATTTCTGTATTTAGCACGACATATTGCTGTGAATGTTTATTCTCTGTCAGTGTTCCCTCTTAAGTGCGCAGTTCTGCGCTACTGCGCAGTACCATCAGACCATTTGCACGTGAAATATCATTCTCGCGCACTTGCCACTTTTCGAAATTTAATGTCATCTATATATATCGCATAGACCAGTGGTTCCTAACCTTTACGAAAACCCCGAACCCTTACGTAGTTTTCCAAGCTTTTGTCGAACCCCATTTTCGCCCAGTATAACAGAAAGTAAAAACGGGTTACTGAAATGAAAGAAATCAACCGTTTATATTAAATTATGCATTGGTCCCCGATTATTAAGCCCATGGTTAATAAACTCACCCGCTGATAAGCACAAAAGTTTTCCGTCCGGAATTACTCCATTTATGACCATCGTTAGCTTGCTTTGATATGAGCACACTTTTAGTCATGATTCAGATGACCTTCGTCGAACACTTGAAACGGCTCCGTCGAACCCTAGGGGTCCGATCGAACGCAGGTTAAGAACCACTCGCATAGACATTGTAACGCTTGAAGTGCTTCAATGGTTGTGTCTTAACATGGTTGCGTAATTGCACGCGCACTAAAACAAACATTTGCTCAGTGTAAAATTTTCTTGGAGCGTACACTGTTCTCTTTGATGAAGTTTGTAGATCAAATCATCGTGCAACTCTAAGAAACGAACACTTGGTAAGATTAATTCGCCCAGCTTTTAACAACGTATTGCCCAGATTTTCGGAGACTAGCAAATCAAACAAAAATCTTATCTTGACAAATAGTGCGTTTGTTGTATTTCAGTTACTGCAGATCATTTTATTCAAAACGTGCATTTTTTACGGTATTTGTACTGACACCACAAACTGATTTTGCGGATCGCTGGTGTTTTTGGTTTTCTGCAAATGACTCCACCTTTGAACAAGTTTGTCCACCCCTATCCAAACTAGGTTGTTGCGCTTGAAATTGTCAAACTGAAATCGGATTTTAACAGCGGAGCAAGCGTGTAGGTAAGTAAGTACTTAAAGCATTACTTCAGCACATTTAAGAATCTTCAAAATCTTAAGGGCCGTATAAAACTACTTAATTTTAGACAATTGTGATCACATCTTCACAAAATGTTGTTTTCAGCAACCAGAAACCGTTCGTAAAAAGCACTTCTAACTACTGCAGCGATGCATGTTTTGACTAAATGAGGTTATGGTTTTTGTTACTGTGTGTTTGAAAAAGTTCGCATTTTTTATTTATCACGAGTCTTGATATCTTGTGATTCTTTCAGAGCAATCCGTTTTAGTGGTGGCTTACGGACACTTTGTGATTGTGGCAATAACAATGTTATACAACTACTATCACAAGTGCAGTACCCACCTGCAGCGCAGATAGGGTAAGGATTATTCAATCCATTATTCACAGTGGCGTAACGGACGGCAGGGAAGGGGTAAGAACCGCCCCCTCTGGCAAGCTTAATGTAAGAACCGCACCCCAAATTGGCTTGTATTTCGGTATTTAGTATTCTTTCGGTTTTCAGCAGGTTGTTTTTCTGCGTTTTTCGAAGATTTTTCCAGTGATTCTGGTTTTAGTACGGACATCCACAGCCGGATTCTTCTCAAATCTTTTTCTGAGTGTTGGTTAGTGGGCCCCCTTCATCTAAGTTTTCCCACCATGGCTCAAGCCTCTAGTTATGCCACTGACCACAGCGATGCTTCGGCACCGCAGTGACACCAAAAGCAGCATAGCCGCGTCGCAGATAGTTGTGTTTGCATCGGCGTTTAGGGCGTGAACCTGACATCAAGATGTAAGCAGACATAAAATTTGCTTTTCAGAATATTCGCTTAAGTGGTTCATTTTACTATTAACAGGAAACTTTCCTCTGACTGATCCTCAAAAGCTGATTTTTAAACAGCGTTAATTCATGACTATCTTGTCATAAGCGAAACACGCACTACCTCAAATACACCAAAAGAAAGATTCAGACAAATAGACAATGAACAATATGATTCTCACACAAATCCCTGCATAGTCTACGTCAAAATTTCATACCAACATAAATTCAGTGTAACTTTAATCCTTCGATTATTATCATGTCGACTCTCAAATTCATCAACGAAGTCATCTAAATCTATTTTTCATCCTTTCAGTTGAAAGTAGACCAATGTTACTCAACCTTTGACTGTTCATGGAGTTTCTGATAAATGTTTTCACTAATTTCATTTTTGAAAAACTACTCCCGCATGAACCGCTAGTGACAGGATGCGTTGTAGCATTGGGTAACAACTTGTGACAAACAATCACACGCAGCTTTGTTAGGAGCTACGGAGCTATAAATGAAAGAAATTGTTCGAGCGATGGAGGCAGCTGCAACTCTGTCCGAAGCAGATTATTTGTCAGAGGTATTTCATGTTTTGAAATTTAAATCATTTTCACTAATGGAATAAGCATTTGCGAATTCTTTCAAGTGTTCTTCTGATAGAAATTTTTGACCTCCGGGGCAAAGAGCTGAAACTCCGGACAGAATTGCTCCTGAATCATTACAGAAAATCTTTACAAAGTTCCATGAGGTTGCAGGACATACGTAGGTAGACTCACAACTGAAGTAACAAACCAGTTACGTAAGATGCTTTGAAAGACATATACACAAGGCAGCAGAATACACGCAGTCAGGATATATTTCAGGGGTGGAAACCTGCCGCCCGCGGGCTAAATGCGGCCCGCGTGAACATTTGATATGGCCCGCATCAGAATTTTCGTTACCCAATTTAGAGTACAAAATCACGTCAAGACGAAGCTCCATGATAAGCAGGTACTTAAGGTAGGATGCAATAAGAAGCCTCCATCCGTCATAGTAAGATAAACGTATAATTTTAGGGTACAAAGTTGTTATTTGCGGCCCGCCAGCAATAATCCACAATTTATGCGACCCGTGATAGTAAATAGGTTCCCTACCCCTGACATATTTGGATAAATTAACTGACACCTATTCTTACTGCTATCACAAACATTTGCTACTGGGACAAGCAACAATCTCCTGAACAGAAATATTATCCAGTTCTACCTCACACTGAAATGCACGATAGATCAGTTTTCCTATTTCTGCAAACGTTTCTTAGCTTCGAACGGAATCTTTCACCACCACGACCGCGGTCTGACTAAATTTCAAGCAGGATCAGAGCAATCACAGGTATGTGTCGTAATCACTGACTCTTGGGTTGAAGTAACCAAACGTTATTAGCAAAGTAATAGGTAATTTCTAAAAGGCTACGTAATTCAAGCACATTAGGAAATCGTCATTTAGACTTAAAAACAGTCAACCACATCAAAATCATTGCAATTTTTAAATCACATAATGGGCGGTTCAAACTAAATTCCCAAATGTTGCACGCAATTCAAATTAGTGGAAAGTCTTATAGCCCCAGATCGTAATCGGTATGACAATCAACGATTGTGACTCACAAAGCTCTCTGCACACAGGCAGGAAATCTATTTGCCTCAATGGCTTATTGTGAGCGTCATCATAGGCGTACGAGGCGGGGGATCGGGGGGCGGGCGCCACCCGGACTTATAAAATTTCAGGGCAAACTCTCTTTTCAGGGCAACCGCAAGTTGCTCAAAAATCCTGAATGATAAAAAATACATTTTCAATGCAGGAAATTCAAGGCAACGTGTGTTTTTAAGGGAAGCGCAAGTTGCTCAAAGATTCTAAATGTAAAAAGTAAATTCAATACAGTGAAAAATTCCAGGGCAACTTTGTTTTCAGGGCAAGCGCAGGTTACTCAAAACTCCAGAATAATAAAAAATATATTCAATACAGCGAAAAATTTCAGGGCACTCTCTGTTTTTCAGGG
>JGI24159J19872_10002243_pt1 | contig 22751 bp, 10 predicted proteins | sample Ectturendosymbi4_FD_19872 | JGI IMG/M metagenome (IMG submission 19872) | reverse complement strand
TGTCAGCAAGTTCATAGATGAGATAGAGCCCAGGCTCTGTTAGAGTCCAGGTTCTGTTGGAAGCGGAAGCGGTTGACGAAATAGCCGCTTCCACATCTCTGTTTATAACCTTTGTTACGAACCATATGGAGTCGAAAGTGCTTCAAATGTTTTGATTCCAAAGTAACAAATGTTGTTTTTTTGAATCAATTCAAAATTTTTGTATGTTTCAACCTGGAGAAATCGCTCCCCAAATCTCGTAAATCACAAAATCGCCCCTGGGGCGATTTCGCCCACGTTGAAGACCACTGGGTTAATGCGTCATTTGCAGTTTCGATTTTGATGTCTAAGCAACTAATACGTGTGGGAATTCAAACAAATTAAAGGTTCTTTATCTGAGAATTGTTGCGCCTCGCAAGTTGTTTATCGAATTTATGCACGAGGTGCGAAGCGCGACCCGACCCGACTCCCCATTGAGAGAACGCGGTAAGTCTTTGCAGTTTGTTAAAGATTTGAAAGGTGCTAGGTTAAATGGAGGAGTCCTGAGAGAGTAGAGGCATTACTTGTATTCAACCATAACGTCATAAACTTGTGTTTACTACAAATAAGATCACTATGTGTACGAGTTACTATGATAAAGTATACGAGCTTCTATGATAGACTTTTCACCTGCTTGCATAAATCGTCACTTTTTTCTAATCACCTTGAGGTGACGAATTAGGCAAATTGCACTGTACTATGAACGAAGAATAAGGGCGATATTATTGAAATGATCCGGCACGGTTGTTTTTAACTTTGGATCTTTCGTGTTGAAAGAAAAAATCAGTCTTTTCTTTCCTTAGTATTCGTTCCGACTTCAACTTTGGAACTTCCAACACAGTAGAAGTGCCCTATAACGTCAGTTTATGGGACCGGAGAAAAAGCATCGTTATAGGCCAGGGGTCGGCAACCTGCGGCTCTTTAGCTCTTGTAAAGTGGCTATCTGGATTATTTAAATTTGCATTTGATTACAAATCAGCCTATGCCCCTATGAAGTCGCATGAAAAATGAAATGGTGTCAACGTTTTGTGGCTCCTCACCGATCCTATATGCTGGAAGATGAAGCAGAAAAGCTCTTGTTAAAAAAGGTTGCCGATCCCTATCATAAGCGAACTGTCATTATAGCCGAACTACAATAAATCGTTTCAAAAAATGGCTTTTTCGTTCAATGCAACAGTTAAAAGTGTTCTTTGTTCAGGATTGCTGCTTACTATATCGTGTTTTCGCGTACACTCTGAAAAGAAAGTGAGAAATTAGTTTGTCTTTATTTTTCAAAGTTGTAGTCAACGTCTTTCTTCAAAATCTCTTGCAAGTTTTGCCACTTTCGTACCATTTTTCAATATTGGACGACATCGATGTCTTACAATATCCATAATTGGGATACTGCTTATTTTGTTCAACAATTTACGCACTGCTCCACCAAGACTATCGATCAAAATGACTACAGTCGCAACAATTCCCAATACTGTAGAGTAAAACTCATGTAACGATTTGCTTCCACTGCTGCTGATGGTGCAACCCTTGATGCAATTCTCACGTCACACCTGTCACGGCTCAACGGTTGGCCACTTAAAGATAAATGTGTTCCTATTCGGTCATAGATTTATGTGGTGACTCCACAAAGCCGAGCTTACACTTCAAACTGCAAAGAAAATTTAAAACATCGTCATAAACGAACAAATATTCTGCGTGGATCGACAAAGCGTCGTTAGAGGCGAAGTAACGTTATAGTCGAACTCGAATGCACGTAAAAGATAGGAATCCTGCCGGGAGCCACGAAAAAGCGTCGTGACAGGCGAATTCTAGTGCACTTAGCGATTCGTATGTTCTTAACACGTGTTAGTATTAATTGCAACAGTTGCTAGATCAGTGGTTCTCAAACTTTAATGGTTTGTGTCCCCATTCCAAAGACTGACAACACTTGTGGCTCCCTGCTCATCAATATTTTTTTGCAATATCACGGCAGAGCTATTTAGTTAACGGCTCTGCTCGTGGCCCTGGTTGAGAAACCCTGTGCTAGGTAGACAAAGTCTTTCTTTACTTAGTACGTCAATTCGGGAGGCTCAAAATTTGTTAAAATTGTTCGTCCTTCGTAAAGGGTCAAAGCTTTTCAGGAGCCTCACATGCGGTATTGAAAAGATAACCAAGCCTTTCAATAATTACTAAATGCAGTGATAATGAGATTCATGCTCATGAGTCATGACCAACGACTGAAAGTAAAATTGATTGCCAAGAGTTTGCCCAAGCCGCTATCTGAAGCAGTCTGACCAGAGATGCAAAAATCTGGCGTACATGGGACATTCGTATAATATTAAGATTCAGTAAAAAATTCAGAACACCTTTTTGATAAATAACAAAACTCAGTCTCGGATTCAGAGACCGGATCATATTTTCACAAGTAATGAAATTCAGTCTGTACTCAGTGTTCAGTTCACTGCTTTAATAAAACTCAGTCTCGTGTTCAAAGCACTACTTGAATAAATAAAAGGACTCGGCGAGTTCTCAGTTCAATGTTGAGTGCAGTGTTTGACATTACGTAATTTATACCAAGCGAACGTCACTGTTGTGGCTTTACAAATATTGCTGAATGATACGAACAAGCTGAATCATTGCCAGGAGATGGGAGCAAAACCAGGCAGGAGATTCCTCATACAGCCGGCTGCAAAGCTAGAGTTTGTAATTGTTGCTTACGTAATTTATATTTTCAATTTTTTGTATCCCATTATAATTCTTTTGTTTTTGATACTGGTATTTTTTTATCTAAATCTGTTTCTTGTCTTTAGATTTCATTACAGCCATAGATTTTCTTTTCGGATGCTCCATGTTAGTGCTAGAGTTAAAATTAAGCAAACAAGTAGTCCAATCCGGCCGGATATTCGAATTTTTTGCATTCGGATTGAATATCGTTTGCCTATCAACCGGATCCAGATTAGCCTATTTCAAATGAGATAAATCGTGGCCATGCAAAAAAATTGTTAAGGAATACCAGTTGTTTGAGGAAAAATTACGATATTTTGAAATTGTATTAATAAAAATGTACTTTTCTAATTTCTCTCGGTAAAATGCAATGTTCTCTGCCGCCCAGGATCCTAACTTACAGACGAAGGAGTCATCTCAAGTAACATGTTGGTAGGAATTGTGTTGTTGAGTTCGTCTTGGCTCCTCAACATGAAATGCATTGTGACTCTGAAATACAAACAAAGAAAGACTTCAAAAGCAAGTTCAGAAAACAACTTGGAAGTTTAGCGTTAATGTCATTGAACAGCACAGACAAAGAAGAAGCATTCGAATATCAATGTTAAAAGTCGCATCACCGAATGGATTGAATTCAAGAGTGAAGTTGGAACAAAGTAGCATTTAAAGACACTTGGTTTACAAGAACATTGTATTGTGTATTTATTCGAACTATCGTATAAGTATACTCCACATGTATTGCAAGTCACGCCTAGGAAGAGAGTAACCCACAAGACATTAGAAATCATTTACATTAATAAGTGACTCCGTTTTGTAAGTAGGATTTCCGATTCAAACGGATAAAAACGAGCAACAACGGAAAATACTCCGGATTAGGGTTTAAACCATAAACAAAACTATCGGCGATTCCGGAAAAATTTTATTCAAAGAAAAATGACGTACACTGATGTACGATGACGAAGTAATCACGCGATTAACGCATGACCGCTAGAGTCATGAGGTAGAATCAACCAATGAAAATGCGAGACAAAATTTATATATATATACCTGTGTCTTTCCTAGGTTCAATCAGTTGAGTAAGTAGGCATTCCAGGCTTAACGTCTAATTCTAAACAGTTGGCGAACGAGTGGGGTCTGGCAAATTCGTGAACTAGGACACGCTTGTAGCTAACAAACACCCCAGAACGGTTAGACTCACGGAGATACTGAGGTTATAACCAATTTTCAGGTAGGTCGTGTTGCGACTGCCCAATAGGATGGGTTACTCTCTCCCTCTGTGAAAGAATAGAATTCGCATTAACCCCGGCCACCTGTAATAATGCCTGTGTATGCTGATGCATACCATAAACCCCTGTTGTGATGCATATCGCAGTGCTTAAAGTTACCAGAATAAAACCATGAGTGAATACAATCCTATTGTGATAAACTGAGCGGGTCGAGCGAAACAGGCAGGTCTAAGTTTCTTGATTGTTAACTTGGGCGTGCCTTGGACACTTCGGTTAAAGTCACCAGTGCTCTCACGAAGTTGTCCTAAACGTGTGCTGTTCTTCCTCTTTAGAAGGGAACTGCCACAGTGTGATCAGCATCATTCGATTTCATTATGACGCATCCCGTCGTTTTTCAGATTGTAATGGTACACGTACCATCACATGTGAAAATTCCCAGAAAATGATGCTATGCCGTATGCAAGGGAATCACCTGATAAAGAGAAAACGAACCACAAATACAAAGACAAGATACCTCAAAAAGTATATAACAATGGCCGACCCAAGCAGTAGTAGAGTGATCATGACATGTGATCTCTATTGCTGCTTGTAATATCATTGTAACGTCACCAGACCTTCCCGACCACAAAAAGATGAAGCATGTTTCATTTTTTAAATATATTCAATAGTTGGGATTACCAAAACACTTATTTCAACGTTGAACGAAGTACACCAGCTTCTGGCTCAACGGCGTATTGTAGTTCACTAGTCTAACTCAAGATGGCCTAACCTCAAAACTACAGTAGTAAGCATGAGGAAAACGTATTAATATCTTGACCATGTTGTTGTACTGTAGGCAGGGGCGGAGCTAGGGGGGGCCACTGCCCCCTTAAATTTTGCCTGCCCCCCCCAAAATTTTCCGCGTGACGTCATGCCACTGGTGTAGGTCTATTTCTGAAGGTCCTACACAGACCATTGACAGCTCCCCTTGTTGCAAAACTGGCCCCTCTAGTGGCCCCCCCAAATGAAAATGTCTGGCTCCGCCCCTGACTGTAGGTTAAAATACACGTAAACTGTGAATGAAAACTTGTGAAGTATCGGATTAAATAAAAAGTGGCAAGATTGTTTGTTCTAACTGCTAGAAGTTCAGTTTGGAAGGAGTTTAAGACATTCACTGCACTCTTAGAAATGATTTCATTTAACATAGCATTGTGGTCCTCGCCTTGTCACTGCCAAATTAACATACAGTAGCTGTTGACATTGCTTGGGGTCAAGCAAGTACCCAATTGACGCTAGTTGTATCATTTGATTTATACATCTCCATTAGAGCAAATGATAATTGTGTAGCCTACAACTGTAACACCCGCTACGATATAGAAAATTGTGCTGTTCTTGTCAAGCTCTATCAACTTATTGCGGTAAGCCGTTGTAACTGTGGCATTCAAGACAAACTATGTTGGCAGAGTCTACCCTGCCTCGTGAGGAAAAAATACTGGAGCTGTTTTGCCTTCAGCTGAACACGATTAGTTGAAATGATCACATGACAAGTTAAGAATGCATAATCTGCTTAGTTGATCACGTCAGAAACGGCTTAGTCCGATGGACGAGTGTTGTCATGGTTTCAGCGCTTCTTGTTTGCATTGTGTGAACTGTATAGGCTTAACTGTAACCCTAATCCTTTGTATCTTTGCCTATCGGACTAGTCATATCACCATTTCAAGGCAAAATAGCCACAGCACAGTCGTTGCCTCTTGAGGCAAAATAGACAACCAAATATGCTGGCCAATGTACAACTGAGCTACCGGTTTCGAATATCAGAGTACATAATTTAACATTTTCGAATGTAGAGTTTACTACAAAAAGTCGGATTCGATAAAGATTGCAAAATTTTCATATCCGTACACCACTGGTAACCTATGAGCAAGTCCGATTATTACGCTGCGGTTGGGCGTCCACCCGAGACGGTTAAACGCCTTGCCACTGGAGAACTACGTGCTGCTGCGCTGCCTCTTTTTTCTCCCTTCTTTGTTCACCGAAGCAAGGTAACCGCCATGCGATGTTCGATCTTGTTGAAACCAGACATGACGAAAGGATTCAAATCAAGACAGAATTTTCTTGGAATATGAATACATATACCTCACCAGGTAAAAGCCAAGGACAAATGTTGATTCTTTATTCGAGTGTTTGAAAATGTGCTCAAAGCAAAGCTTAAAGCGTTCAGTGAACGCCCAAGGCAGTGGCTCTCAACGGGGTCCCCAGAGGAAACGTTTTTTTAATCCTTAGATGTACAAACAACAACGACCACCATTTTAACTAATGACATGACTGCAGATGAGGGGTTCCCAAACCAGCATCTTTACGAATGGAAGTCGCCGGAAATTGGAAACGTCAAGAATCACTGCCTTGAGGATAAACCACTGGTCAGCTGACACACATCAAAGCACATCGGTATAAGATCGTCACTTGAAGGAAGTCGTTGGCGTTTTGAGCACGGGTTGATAACTGAATCCAAATTTGTTTCAAAACAAAAAACTGGTAATTGCAAACCACGTGAAAAAACATTGTTTTAATATTGCAATGATCGCGTTGATGTCACAAGCAGCGAACAAACGAAATAAACGCGCGTACAAATAATAGTCATGGGCGAGCGTTGTTCGTGCAAAGTTCATTGGCACGTTACCAGCAAATGACTGACTGGATCGCATGCAATGCGAAAAAGTTATTTAAAGACAACTAGCGGCAGGCCGAGGCCTGATTGATGCCTCTTGTCTAATCAAGTTAGTAGGCACGATATAAACAGGAGCAACCGAATAAACAAAACGAACGGTTAAGCAAATGGATGCGCTTAACGTTCTGTCATAGTGACAGGAACAATATACAGGAAAGCAGATACAAACAGCAAGAACTATTGCGCAACCAGAAAAAAAACAGCAGCATTGGTTCGTTCTGCGAGAAAGACGATGTACTGCATGGTCAGCAACATAATGATTACCAGGTCGAAGTCAGCTCAGTTCTTCAGTCAGTAACGCACGAGCTTCAATCGCTTACATCATAAAATCCCGATCAGTTAATGTACAGGCCCGTAGCCACGGGGCATTGACCCCTAATATTTGTTGTGCCCAGAAAAATGTTTAAACATATAACGAAAGCAAACATCTTGCCCGCCTAAAAATGTCTTTTCCCCCAAAGCTTAAAACCTGGCTACGGGTCTGCTAATGTGTACTGTGAAAGTGAACAATAACGTATACACAATCACGAAGTACTGCAGCAGGTAAATAGGTCATAGCTCGTTTTTCTGAAAAAAACAAAAACACGATCGTTTCTTGCAACTACCAACCATTTGGCCTGAAATCACGGCTTCAGCTTGGCGCAGTGCTTAGGTCGAAAGTTCAAACTTCCCCAAAACTGAATAGCTGTTAAAAATCTTGCGACTCACAAAGAAGATGATTGGTCGACAGCACATCTAGTTGAAAGGCGAGATGCTTGCAGGGCGTGCCAAGTGCGTTACACCCTCCCGGCTTGTAACGCAACTTGTATGTCAAATAGGTTCGAACATTGATGCTGAACTACATATCGAGATCGGAGTAGTTTGACTTTGGGTGTTGCATTTAAACGGGTAAAAATTTGCGGGTTAGCCGTAGGGAACTGGCTTCAAACAAAACCAAAAGGTTAAAAAACATACAAAATTACGTATAAGCTACCCCGAGACCGACGAATTCAAATTGGGGTTACGGTTCCAGCAAGTCATTCACGTTTTCAAAATGAAAGTCGTTACTGTTACTCAAATTGCACTTGCCATGTGACTTTTGCAAAGAATAAGGCAGTAAGTAGCCAAACCACACCTTGGCCGTTCCGTAAGATCACTGCAGGTAACAATTCACATCCGCACCGCAGAGGCCACCATCAATACTTGCAATAAGCACCGCCGAAGAAAACGCCATATGCAAGTGAGTCGCAGGTGGTTGTTCCGCAAATGATACACTCATCAGAGAAAAGCAAAGAAAAAAATATCCACGCGCACCTTTTCCAAACTTCGCTGTTTCAAGCACAGGTCTTCTCTTATGGAACGCAGTTAAAAATTAGCCTACCTGCGCACAGGCTTTTCTAAACTGGCGTCAAGACCACCACAGACAACTAAACGCACGCCAACATTTTTGAGCATTTGCGCAGAAAAAAAGTCTGTGGGGGATGGACACCAAATAACACTGATGGATTTGTTTCAACAGACGTGTAAGGCGGCGCAAAGACTTTACAAAGAAAAACATAGCTACGCAGATCGACACCATGCAGCACTGTGTGCGGTGCTGCCGAACTATGGTGAGCGAAAAGGACAAAATAAACTAAAATCGTTATGAACAAAAACAGCGTCCCACACCTTAATTTCGTTCAGCTAATCACATCAACTACTTGCATTTGTTGCAGGAGCAGGGCCGTCGCCAGCGGGGGGGCCAGTGGTGCCCGGTCCCCCTATTTGAAATCTGTGCCCTCCCATTTCGCGTTTGGCCCCCTGGTTGCTGCATACATCTAACACAGTGTTTTTAAAATGCGCCCCCCCTTCTGGTTTTTCCCCCCTGCTGCTATATTCTGGCGACGGGCCTGTGCAGGAGTCTCGTTTTTCTACTTTTTTTCGTATATCGCGTGGTTTCATCATTTAAGGCAAGCTTTCCATGACAAGGTTGGAACGCGAACTACGACAAATTTCTACTCGCTTCCGTGCACGACAAACCATTCAGAACACCAAAGACGGCTTTCGAAAAATAGCCTTTTTCAATCCAACTGTACTTAAAGAATGCACATTTAACTATCACGTCAGGTTCCCTTTTTGAATCAGTAGACTCCAGATCCACTTAATCTCAATTTTCCAAATGCGACGCCGTTCAACGATGACGTTCTTCGCACTTCAGAATTCGGAGGTGGGAACTTGTTTACTATCACAGGCCGTGTGACCTGTGGAATACTGCTCGAAAGCACTTCCACCGTAAAATTCTACAATTATCTTCCCAGGGAGAATAGGGAAAAAAGAACTGCAAGAATAGAGAAAATTTTAGGTATCTGCTTGTCATGGAGTATCGTTTTGACGCGATGTTACGTTCTAACTAGGGTTACGAAAATTCTGATGCGGACGATGTTAAATGGTTCACGCGGGTCACATGTTCCTCACCAGTGATTTAGGCACATCAGTAAAGGAAAGATGATCTAACACTATGCAAAATGATTTTTTAATAAGTACAGAAATGCATTTTTTGGAATTGCAGGCAGTTGTCAGTGAAGCAGATGCGTAAAACTGTACAAGCATCAATCTTTTTAATACGTCGCTCTATTCGTGTACACAAAAAAGGTTGCCTACCACAAAAAAGCAGGTTGCATTCAAGTCGTTTGCACTACGAGTATAAACAATCACAAACCACCACGATTACAAGCAAGTACAAGTAGGTGTAGCAGTCAGAAGCAACAACAAAAAACGCTGCGTTAAGTTCTCAAAACAACATAACTATTTCTTCCATTCGTTTAGATATCGTTCCATCCTCTGTCTGGATTCGGGACGGCCAACGTTCACCGTGGGAATAATCTTGGTCGGTTTGAGCAACTCAACAAAAGCTTTCAGCTCGCTGAAGCTGCTGTGCTCGCTGAAACAAGATGCAGAGCTGCTATGTGCTGGGATTCGAACAGGGTCGAAGTCAACTCTACACGTTTAGCTCGTTCTGATGCAGAGGTGTTTTATAGAATTGTACGTATTCTTTTCGCACTCAACTCGCGACATGAACATGCAGTAAGACCCCCGGGGGACAAAATGACGTAAAAGGTACAAACGAACTTTAAAATCTAAAAGCTTTGCGGTGTTCAACAACTCTCGTTTTGAGACTAGGCAATGGTAAAGCCTCCGCAATACTGTGTTTGCTTTACCAATCCGTGTATCAATCAAACGTCGTCCTTTTCAGTGCTTATTTTCATTCCTGATTGGTCACACGCAACTGCAAATCGATCAATAGCATGTTGAAGACTCCGTTCAGTTGACACAAGCAACACCAAATCATCCACAAAACGCAAACAGTTGATGCTGCACTTCCAACAATAGGCCTTTTTACATGGCGCTTGAAGTGAGCTCATTAGCTCACTCTCCTGGCCACGTTACACGATTTCTGCTGAATGACCGTATGTTTGAGTGGTCGAATCAGCTTTCGGGAAAGGGAACACAGCACGCTCGTTGTTGCTTCGTTCGTAAGTGAGCTAGTTGGTAAAAGTGTGTTCGCGACGCAGGTGCCTTAGCCTTGGAGGTCGCCTAACGCCTGGTTTTGTTTGGTTGGATGATGCAAGAGTGAATTTAAATGACGTCTGCTAAAGTGAAATGGCACAACATGTTTGCTTTATCTTAGTTTTGCAACCCATATTGTGGTAATAACGACATTAACCCGCTGTGTGGAGTGCAGTGAAATACTGTTGGCTACATAACATGGCCTGGTTGTAATGTAGTACACTAGACCACGGATCTGCAAATAGCGGGTCGCGACACTAAGTGAGACCTTCCACTCTTGGTCGCGAAATAATTAAAATTTACCATAAACATAACCATCGCGTCTGTGTAGTTCTGTACAACAATTTTTGTAAGCCTTTGACTATTATTCGTACGTAGTGACTAGTTATTATTGCATTATTGTTACGTAGTGACTACTTATTATTGCATTGTTGTTACGTAGTGATGACACTGTCTGCTGATATCATTCGCCTTTGAGTCAAGATATTCAGTGCTAACTAAATGATAGTGAAACGAGAATAATATGCTTTGCAGTTGGATACATCCACGGATGTGTCAGGTTTAGCGCAGTTGATTGTGTTCATTAGGTATATCGCCAGTGGGAAGCTTGAAGAAGAGTTACTCATGTGCGTGGCGCTATCTGGAACATGCACAGGTGAAGACATATTCTCAGCAGTGGACAAGAAGACGACAGAATGGTGGATTATTGTGGGAGCAGCGTCTTAGCATTTGTACTGACGGGGCTGGAGCTATGGCAGGAAAAATACACACATTTTAGCAAGAGCATTACAAACTGCGCCCCATATCAATTTTACTTACTGCATTATTCATAGAAAAAGTCTTGCTAGCAAAACACTGGACCAACAATCAAAATACGTTCTAGATTGAGCAGTAAAAATTGGTTTTTATGTTAAATCGAGACCTTTCCAGACAAGACCATTTACCATTCTATGTACCGAAATGGGTTCGGAGCATAAGTCTTCTTCATTCAGAAGTAAGGTGTTTATCGCGAGGCAAAGTTTTCACGCGTTTGTAGGAACTGCGGAATGAAGCATACTTGTTTCTTACAGAAAGAAAACACGAACTTTCCGCTAATCTTACTGACCCTGACTGGTAAACAAAACAGCTGTGCTTATCTTGTATTTTTAAGATAAACAGTTTGATTTTGACATTGCAAGGCGAATCAACTAACATCCTAACAGTGAATAGCAAGATCAAAGCCTACAAAAAAATAAAAGCTCAACATTGAACAGGCCGAGTTGAAAGTGGAAGACTGGAAATGTTTTCGGAGCTCAACTTTCTCGAAGGAAACGAGTTCAGTCAAAATATTGAAACAATCCACCATTAGTTATCTACATGATCTTTCTCAATGGTTTGATAAATATTTTCCCGAATAGACAACACCACAGCAACACGATTGGATATTATCACCCTTCACAATATCCAATACCATTTATCATCAGATTTGAATGAAGCATTGGATGACCTGTCAAGTAACCGCGGTTTAAATATTACCTTTGGTAATAAAAGAACTTTGGCTGGATTTTAGATTTCAGTTGCAAAAGAAGATCCACAGTCATAAGTGGCTGCAATGAATGTTCTTTTATCATTCGGAACTACCTACTTATGTGAAAGAACGTTTTCTGCATTAGCATACAATAAAAACAAATACAGATCAGACTACAGCAGTAAATCTTCGGGTTGCCGTCTCTCTCAAATAAAACCTCGAATTGATTTGTTGTGTTCTAAACACAGAGCCCATAATTCTCATCAGACAGAATAAATGCAATCATTTACTGTTCTATGTGCTAAGTTTCACACAGTTTTGTGCAAGGAAATTGCTACTGTCAATAGTAGTCGTAAACTGATTTTGAATTATAAAATATTTTCCACAAAATTACATTCTCACGAAATGTTCGGGTCGCGAGAATTTAAAAATATTTTTGATGTTTGCGCCAAAAAAGTATCTGCGGTTCCCTGCGCTAAACTACCGTTTCGCTGCAGTACGTAATTTGGTTTCAAACAAGGTGAGTTACAGGTCGAAGAAAGTAATTAAGTTAAAGCGCACATATACTTTGAATGTCAATATTGTCCTTTGTAAAATGTTGTTTTAATTTACAAACAAAATGAACGACCTATCTAGGCAAATTGTTGATGTTGGTTTTCCCCAAAAAAGTAATGTAGACCACCATGTTTGCTGGAATTTAATACAATCGTGCTCAACTGCAGAAAATTGGTTGTTGTAGTCAGGGTTGAGAAAAACCCGTTTTTTTTCAAAATAACTCAACCTACCTGTTTTTTTGTTCTTTTTTGAAAAAAACAAACGTTTTTTTTAAGAAACAAGATTTTGTTCTTTCCTTAAAGAAAACAGAAAAAAAAGACATTCTGAATTGTTTTTAGTCCACCATGCCATATCACTATTTTCAGAATTACTCATTAATAACTTTTTATACCTATTATGGCATTCAAAATTGAGGTAAAAAAATGTATCCCATCTTTGATTTCGCAGTGTGTTGTTGATCAGTTCACTCCTAAGTGGTAAGGCTTGGCAAGCATGCGCACAGCAAACAGACAGGATGACGTATAGGCCGAAAAACCACTCCCACACAAACTCTGCAAGTTTCACGTCAAGTTTATATGCATGATCTGCTAGTTCATACATGATCTGCTATTTCAGCAGCTACAGATTGCATTTTTTCAATATATGATTTGGTATGTTCCAAAATCAGAAAAAGTTTAGATGCAGAGAAGACAGAATAATTGGTTAAAATATGCCGATTGTGCAGAGCTGAAGATGATAACCAGTAGAATTTACTCAAACTATTCGATTTATTCTTCTCGTTTTTTCAAGCCGTTTAAATTTCGTTGCTGTTCGGTTTGTTTGATTAAAAAAAATACAGATAACTGTATAAGTGTCCTGCTTATGTTGGTTTCAAAGGAAAATTAGAGTTTTTTTGGTGGGTTTTATTGGTTTTATTTAAGTGGGCTTTTGAAATACAACCCGGGTGGGTTTTTTTGGGTCGTTTTTTTTTACAACAACCCTGGTTGTAGTAGGCATGTGCTGGGTTGTGATAAACCTTTTGATTTGTCTGACGTATGCTCAAAAGCTGCAGTAGTCTGTGAAAAGAAATTATTAGTAGTTCTGGCCTAATTCATTTTTGTCTTTAGTTATCTTTAACAAGGTGGATTTCGCGAAAAGTAAATGACTACTGTGATTTGCCTCATAAGCACTGTCGCAGAAAACTGTTCTTCGTTTGTCATTTGAAACTGGAGAACCTACAGCTCTACAACGACCAAGAGAATTAGGTTACTCGTGAAGCTTGTGCTGCTCCCCTTAAGGACCGCAGCGCAGAACACCAAACCCAGTCGTTCTGAAGATCCATGCAAAAACACGCAACTTCAGCGTGCTCGTTTCAGCTCAGTTGCCCTGAGCTCACTTGATCGTAAAGATCACTTCAAACGCACGTGCCAAAACGACCAAGTAAATACGCCTAATATCATCCTCGTCGACTGGACAGTGACTGTCCATCTAATTCATACAGGCAAAGAAGAGGACTGGTGAGACCACACACGCTTGTCGGAGACCAATACCTGCGAAGACCGGCTGTGATAACTCCACCGACACGGACACAAACGTCTGAGCAGTAATACAATGATTCACGGCCAGTAACAGGCAGCAGTCAACACGGCACTCCCGCAACACCTCCCACAGCTTACTCAAGGGACCAGGTCGAAGGCTTTTTCGTGATCGACAAAACAAGCGCAGACGTCTTTGTCACACTCCCAAGGTTTCTTGGAAATTTACTTCAGAGTGAAAATTTTGTCTGTAGTGCTACAGCTGGGACGAAAATTCCAGTGTGATTGTGCTTCATGAGTAAATAAGCAACTGTACCCGAAGATTACACTACTTATGACTGGCATTACATAGTTAAGAATGTTTTGTTTGGCACAACGCTAATTGGCACACCACTTTTGTAAACGCAAACCTTACATGGGTGGTATTTTTCTCCCTGGGCTTGTAATCGCTTTTTGTAAGAGTCTACAAAAATAGTTAAGCATGCACCTTCACTGTTGACTACAATTAAATGAGCTGTAATATTCTCGTTAAGTCGGTTTTCAGATACGATGTTTTCCTTTAGACCAGGAGTCGGCAACTTTTTAACAAGAGCCATTCTGCTTTACTTTCCAGCAGATATGACCGGTGAGGAGACACAATACGTTGATACCGTTTTATTTTTCATGCGACTTCATATGGTTCAGAACAAACTGTGTAATTTTGTTTTTTGTCTTTTTGTTGTTTTTGTTACTGTGTAATTTTGTTTTTTGTCTTTTTGTTGTTTTTTGTTACTGTGTAATTTTGTTTTTTGTCTTTTTGTTGTTTTTTGTTACTGTGTAATTTTGTTTTTTGTCCGAGCCAAAACGCTTAAGGTATAATATACCAACTACTACTATCAGAACGCTTAAGGTATCAGAACGCTTAAGCTACTATCAGAACGCTTAAGCTAACTACTACTATCAGAACGCTTAAGGTATAAAGTCACTGCGACTACGTCTGCAAAGCGAACTTTTTCACAAATTAACCGCGTATGTCGACAGACAAGTTGTGCTGCGACACACCTGATATATGCGACGTAGGATGCGGCAGAAAAAGCAACATTTGGTTGCCAGGATAAAGTAAAAGATTTTTCCGTGCTCGTTACAACAAAACGGAATGCGTCTACTCTACGGAGACTTCAAACATTGCGTTGTTGTCCAATGTGAGATCGCAATGGACCCGAAAGCGCTTGCGCTAAACAGAAAATCGAAGCCTGTTGCAAAATTTTTTTCCAGTCTGTAGCCATACTTTGCTTGCGGGAGGTGCACTGGGTCCCTGCCAAGAGATAAGGAACACGAGATTGTTCTGCGTAGTCGTAATTCGTTCCTCGAAAACAATCGGTGACTTCAGGCGCTGTGTACTGTACGTCTTTGAAAAGATACTAGTTGGAGCAGCATTGAATTGAAGACAAATTTCGACTTGTGAGCAAAGTGCCTAAAGCATGACGGCTACCCAAACAGGAAATTGTTTTACCAATCAGTGCTTGTGCTTCGCAGTGTGATTTCCCGCATGCGCCGTCAGCGGTTTCGTGCATTCGTGTCTTGAGAATGAACTTGTGCATGCTGAACCCCTCCGAACGCGAGGCAGTGCCAGGTCTGCTTGTTGGACTCCTGCTTTCAGACACACGAAGGTTAATTGACGTTTAAAGAGATACGAAGGTTTTGTTAGAACGCGCGGCTTTCCTTTGTCGTGTGCTATTTTGGTGAGCAGCTCCTAGTGATCCGAAAACACAGGAAAGGTTTGCAAACGGTGTGAGCTGCAGCGGTCTTCTGAAAAGAACGTTATCACGGCGCACAACTGTTAGTCACAGCCAATCCGGGCAAGAGTCCTGCTTGCAAGCACACTGCACAGAGGCCAGAGGACACCTTGGACGCGACGATACCGAGGAGTTGCTGTGGATCTCCATTATCAAATACGCAAAAGACGATTATTGCGAACGTCGTGATCTTGTTTTTGTGACAAGACATGAAGAAACTCGTAAGTCAGCACCAGTGCGTAATGAAACCAGGCATTCGTGTCACTGACCAGCACAAAACAACATTCTCAAGTTCTTTCGATGCTCTCGGTGGGGTATGAAAGTGTGGGATAAACCGCCCAGTTGATTGGCTTGCATCAATGGCACCCGGAGATATTTACACGCGAAGAGGACCAGCGGAGTTTAAAGTGGAGTCGTTGTGATCTTGTTGTTACACAAAAACTTGAAAAATAATCGCGCACGTATAAACGCGTAATTGAAAACATTGAGAACCGCTTCATTGACAATCTAAACCAGTGCTTCCCAACCTTCTTAGGCTTGCGGCACCCCACAGAAGGGAAAGATAATGAAGGGAAAGATAATTTGCGGTAACCAGTGGAGAGCCCACAACAATTTGCTTTCAGGTTTGATGACATTTCGAAAATAGTGTTTTTAATGATGTATTGAAAAACGCCGGACGTGTGGCCTAGTGGTTAGAGCGCTCGCTTCATGTCTGGTAGGCCGTTGTTCGCGTCGTTCGAATCTCGGCCGGGCCGTGCCAAGTTCTTAAAAATTAAATTGGAACTTGCTCCAGTCTGGCCAAGCGCTCGGCACAATGACTGTAGCAGGGAAATTCTCTCAATGCGGATGCAATCTTCGTCGGAGCCCGGTCGTGTTGCCTACTGTCTTCCCATCGGAACAACCTCGTCGAAGACCAAGTGCGTGCGGTTGAGACATGGGCGATCTCTTCAAATCTCTGCCCGGGCGATCGTCGATGCCACTGGAAGGACAATTCTTGTGTTGTGCATTGTCTGTGCTCGCAATTGCGTTGTATAAGAACTTTCCGCAAAATGTTCTCGTGTCTGGCCCATGCCGAAAGCGACGGGGTATTGAAAAACGCATCAGGTAGGGGGGGCACCTTTTACACCTTTTTTTCGTAGGGGCACCATCGTAAATGGCCCCCGGTTGGGAATCACCGATTTAAACCCCTTAGTAATATCTGCGTTGCAGTTATCAAACTGGCGGTATACTTGAAATTTAAGCTGTTCATCGATTGCGCACGCAAGAAAAATATCGATTACGCTGAAGCTATATTCATTCAACTTCACGAATGCAACACAATGTTTTGTGAAAGCGCGCGCGCGACAATTTTTTTGTAAAATGTTTTGCCGTGCACTGGTGTGATGGAGGGGGAAATAAAAAACAACTTTACAATATTAATTTAATTAAAGTAAAAACAACCGTGAGAGTTCAAACGGAAATCATTTTCAAATTTAGAACTAGGTTTGAAGGGTGAAGTGAACAAAGGAGGTGGAATTCGCACAGTTTAGAGATTTGGAATGCATGTTAAAGTGTTTGAAATATTCCGGATCAAACAAATTTGACATTGAGGCAGTGTGCAGCAGTAATGACAACAGCATCGTCATCATAAAAAGATACCAAATTTTGGAAACTCGACGAGCGTTTTTAGAAACAATTGTCCACGCATCTGCAGTCGCATCGACAACGCTCTGCAACCGTCGTGGTAATGCAAATCTTTTTTATAAAACTTTGATTAATGCGCCAAACGAAATTGCTCGGTTGAGTGACAAAGCTCCAATAGTGCAAACCTCCTTCACGAAACTTTATTTAAATGTGCCAAAAATAATTATTTAGAAACGTGACAGCGCTACTCCAATGTTGGAATTTTTTTGAAGTTTGGCTTTTACTGGCCATGAAATAATTCAGTTTGGGCCTTTTCTGGTCTTTTAAACTTTGTTTGGGTTTTTATTGAAATTTTCATCTGGCAACCCTGTCGACAGCTTTAAGAGATATTCCGCATTTGTAAGTAGATCATTTGTTTCCCTCGACGTATATTCCCAGTGACAGAGTAAAGCGTTGCATGTTTGGTTGACACTTCGTAGAGTAGATCCATGACATGAAGCAAAAAAGAGTTGCTGCAAGCTTGTAATACGACGACGCATTGCGAGCACTTATCAGCTACTATGACAATGATTTGGTAAACATGTCAAGAGCAGACGTTGGCTGCACACTGTTGTTTCTCACACAGTAATTTGGCGACTGAAATACGAATGATATGCACTGGATAAAAAGATGTACGTGGTAGAATGGAAATCGTTTCCAGCAGCGCCGGCTTTAAGGGGGGAGGCCAAGGGGCCCGGGCCCAAGGCCACCCACCAAAGGGAGCCCCCCACCATTTTTGTACGTTAAGCCGTATGTGCGACATGTGCGTGCCACTTACTTATTTTAAGCGAGTAAAGTTTGTTTGTAGACGCTATTAATTTATCTGTCGGCCAAACAGCAGTATTTCACTTGAAGAATATTTGATATTGTGACGAAACAAATGTTACACTTACTGTACTAGTTTCCTGAATGTGGGTCAGATATCTGAATCTAGTGGATGCAAGGTCAAGCCACGTAGAACACGTTAGCTGACGTCTCTATTCGTTTCTGGTGGGTTTTGGTTGCTTTACTATCTGCTTTACTCAGATTTGCACAGGTCGCATACGGGCAGCATTGCCAGGTATGGCTGCCATACGCCCTCCTTGTGAAGTACATGACCACTTTTTTCATGAGAAATGAAATATTCTCCGAGGACATTCGAAAATCTCACAATGTTCTCTTTTATGCATTTCGTGTTTTGCACAGCTATAATCAGTGGCGTAGCTAGAACTTTGAGTCAGGATTGAACACTTAGCTAAAAGTGGCCCACTGGCCACTGGCCATTGGCGTCCAGCGGAGACATTTCTGCGGAACCTGTAAGAGGACAGAAAATCGAAGAACATGTTGTTACAGACTTAGATCTGCGTCACGAGGAGAATAGACCTGGTTTAACCAGTGGTGCAGCAGCAGAAGAACGTCAAGAAGTAGCACCGAAAAACACGATAGATGAGTTGTCTTGACGCTATCACTGGAGGAAAGATATTGGTCTCTGGTCATCCAACATACCGGAAAAAAGTGCGGAAATATTGGTTGAAAAACGAAAAGTTATTTTTGAAACACGATGTTACACAACACGGAAAAGACAGAAGCTCGTCACGGAAATGCACCACAAATCATATTCGTCGCCAGAACCACAACGCCGAAGTCGTTGAAAGAAGCTGGCTATGTTTTTCTCCTTCACAAACTTGTGTTTATCGTTTCACGTGTAGACTGATGTGCGCGGACACGACCAAATGTGCGCATTGCCTTATTGGAAATGGAATCTACGACTGGAAGCGCGCTGACGAGCCGCGAGCAATCAACGGAACATAAAGATGCCCACGATTACGTTTAGCGCGAATGTAATTAACCCTATGAAGAATTGATACAGAGCTAGCTAGTTAGGTCAATCATGCCAACAATATTGGAAACCACTTCTGCAACGTTTGGTTTATGTCGTAAAATTTATTGCTGAGCGAGGACTGACGTTTAGAGATGATGAAAACGTTGGATCGCCCAGAAACGTTTTTCAAGCCAAATTGCAAAAAAAGAAAATGTGATGCTTCTAGTGACCGGTTTTGCAACAGTTTCACAAATCCCTGATCACTGTCAATTATCATGTTGATTATTAAGTTTTGTTACACTTGAGTTAGCAAATGTGACGTCACAAGATTACGTCACAANTATTAATGATCCGTGGCAATACTAGTGGCTTCATCGACCATCCCNTACCTCAATTTTCTACATCCGCACATGGGGNCTCCCACCACGCCTGGGCCCGGGCGCCCCANCATCTAAATCCGGCGCTGGTTTCCAGTGTACATCGCTNNAGCTNTTCNACGAGACGTGGGTATGAGGGTGGAGGTAAAAATGCTGCCGGCAAATAACGTGAGATTTNACATCAATCACGCTAACTTGGTAAACACCAAGGTATCATCGGGCGCTGCTACACTGCTGNCAGTGGCTGTGACTGTTACATTAATGAGTTGCGATTTTACGATGCCGTCGTCAGCTTTGACCATGCCAACGNCAGTAAATTACGGCATGGATCACGCATCACCTGTGTGTAGACGGGTGTACACAAGGCGCTGGAATGTGTGTGCTAATACTGTTCCAGATGTGGGCTGTTGTAGTGGTATGCATCATATGCCTACCGTGTCTCACTGTGAACCATATTAACCGCTGTTTCGGAAAAGACCTGCAAAAAGATGGTAACGGCTTAACTGTTACGTGATGAGCAGGACACGTTTAAACGTGTTGATCGACTATTTCTACAACACGCCGCCAACCCTACACTCACGCAAAGAATCCTGAGCGAATTGATTGCCGCAGCAATTACGACTGTTGTTTGGATAAACAGTCAAGCAAGCGAAAATCCGTATTGCAAACAACCGTACGTCAATTTCAGTGAAAGCAAATGCAGGAATCGGATTTTACTGTTTGGTGTACGCATCCGCTACGCAATCAATCTGCAAAAACGTTAATCTATCCGCGTAAATTTAAGAACAGGAATGCCTGGGTAACAGGGTGTTTGTGAAAAACTGATGGCATCAGTCCAAATAAATCTGCTTAGCTGCGTAGAGCGTTTTTGACAATGTCAGATGATGCGCTTTTACGCATTTTCACGCTGCTATCCGCAACGCTGGTTGTGGATTTCTGTAAATGCAATAAATCAGTGCAAAAATAGCACGCACGACAGGACTTAAGGTCGCTTTTACTTGTTTATTACAATCACAGCCGTAGGTAGGGGGACAGAATTGTTGGGGTTGGTAAAGAAATGTGATATGATAATCTACGTATGTTTAATAAAAGCCTGGAAGAAACGGCGAGAAAGCTTCCTCCTCGGAACTACCAGAAAAGCAATTGAAAATAACGGAATTGACATTTCAACATTGTGGAAGATAAAAGACAACTTCATTGTTTTCAAAGTTCTCACTGCTGCTCGTTTTTCACAGTAGGAACGTTACAAAATGTCAGCACTGAAATATCCACAATAAGCTTTCTATCTCTGACGTTCATGCTGTACGGTCAACCGTCTTTTTTCTGCCATGAGACAGACCTGAAATCGCTTGAAGAATAGCATTTAACCTGTTTTTTTATTTTATTGGCTCTCGTGGTATTGGCCTTCCTGAGCGGCGCAAGTTGCCGATTCCTCTCACTGACATTTCTTTACTTACCCGGGTGAAACCTTCCGCTAGTATCCAAGCAATCAGCGGCTTGCTTGTAAATGTATTGGACACCAATTGCTTTCCCAGGAAGCTCTGCAACACCAACGTGGCTTTGAAAATGACACCAGCGTTTTGTGGACTGACAATGAAGTGGGCGGTGAACACGCGAAATAGCTAAGACACCGAACGTATTTTCGACCACTCGACGGAGCCTTGATAATAATCGGTAGATGAAGATTTTTACCCATGGGGAGGCGGTTTCCTGGTTGTGGGCGCGGAATGCTATATTTTAGCGGAAATGTTTCTTCACCAACATAAACACAGAGAAGGTTTGGACCTGTTTTTCATGTTGTAGGTTCTTCACGCAAATGCCACGCTTCCTGGTTTAGCAAACGTCCAAAAGCAAAGTGTGCAAAGACTTTCCCATCGCCTTGTTTACTATAGTCGCCTACGTCAGCGACTCCCAGAACCACGCTGTAAATTTGCTTGCAATTGAAATGCAGAGATCCACTGTTCGGTGGTGTGTGAACAACAACCTCACTATGGAAACTGCAGCGAAACAAGTGAACTATTACGTCACACGCGTTGTGACTCCCAATGCACCATGTCAAGCAAGTGTAGACAGACAAGCTAGTGTAGATACCAGTTAGCCCGTGACGAACGTGACTAATGTTCGCTCGTCTTTTGTGGGATGGGCCTAGCAACTTGCATTTGCCAGAAACAACCTGAAACAGAACTTGTCTATCGAAAGGAATCTTTTCCCAGGTAAGAATCAGACACTAAGGTCTTACTGAGTTTATATTTCACCTTCTACGTACGCATCATCAGCTCTTATTGAAAGAAATGAAACAGAACTTCCTACAAAAATTGCAACCCACCTTGCTATAGGCATGAACACACGTAAGCCAGACATTATCAAACTGTTACAAAAAGATTTTCTATCAGTCGCGCTGAGTGGTCATTTTCAACGCCATTTCAAATGTTTTTGAACGTCAAAAATATTCATCAAAATACATTGGGAAGTTTTGTTTCAAGGATTTAACTGATGTGGGAAAACACACAGATGGGCAGGTATTCAGGTCACTGAGAACTTGCAATCGGTGTGGCAGGCGCGCGCAATACTAGATGCCTTCACGGGCAAGAGGAAGTGATAGTTGTACAGCCACGAGAACAACCGCAAAAAAATGCTTTCAAACCTGTATGGAACTCCGAAGATGGAGACCTCGCCAGAGGTGACCGGCTGCAGATCAGCAAGGCCGATCGATGTGCTGCTGTGGGTCCAGCCTGTGGCTTTGATGGCGAACACTTGTCTGTACTTTCCGTTTTGCTTTTTCAGGTGGCCGCGAAGAGTCTGCAATGCGCGATAACTCAGTGAGTTTTAGAAATAGCTCGAGATGCGAAACACGCGTGCACGAAGCGTGTGTCGCTTGCTTTGTGAACAAATAACGCGATCAAGACTGTCTCAGAATTGCAACCTAGTTTTTTTTTATGACCGAATAAAATTAAGTCAGTTCGGTCCAGGGCCGCAACCAGGAACGGGTAATTGCCCCCCCGAAATTTTTGCAAACATGATGCCATTCACGTACTTCACATGAAAAGTTATTTCTCGAGAGTGCGTTACCTCTACATGAACTTCTTCTCAAGACAACTTTGTCGCATACGTGCTGCGTCATATTGGATAAAACTATTAACCAATCAACAGGGTTTTTTAAGGCGTTTAAAAACCCTGCAATCAATGCACCACGCTTCCGAAAACTTTCAACACAGAACCGGAGACAAACTTTGAGGCGCTGGTTGTGAAGTGAAACCAGTCCCGTCGCCACGGGGGGTTTGGTGGGCTTATTCCCCCAAACAAAGCACCAAGTCACCCCCAAATTGAAATATTAAACGTTATAAATCAATGCTGCCGCAGTCCGATGTATAGGTTGCAGGATTAATGGCC
>JGI24159J19872_10002237_pt1 | contig 22776 bp, 13 predicted proteins | sample Ectturendosymbi4_FD_19872 | JGI IMG/M metagenome (IMG submission 19872) | reverse complement strand
TATTTTAGATCATAACTTTTGAACCAGAAACACTAGAAAGTCGATCAAACGCTCAAAAGACTCGGACTCGAGTCTAGTTTCCAATGAAAACTTCAGCAAAACACTTTGACCTAGTGGTTGGGCCCTAGGCCAGGCAACATGAGCCAAAATGACCCTAAAACTACTTCAGTTATGATGTCACTCACAAAAAACCCGCACCCCCAGGCAAAATTTTTTTTTCGAGTGCAATCTACTAGACAGGCCGATCCGTTTGAGCCGTTGAACAGCTCTCTAGCACAATCGGCAGAGGAGCTAGGGCGTTAGTAAGGCAACCAAAAACTGCTGTTTTTTAGGCCGAAATCGAAGTACGAGTATACCGTAGACCGGCAGCCAGCATGTTAATGATGATGTTTGAGTTTCGGCTCCATGGTTTATCTTATCTGCTTGTTTGTGAAAACGCACCTGCTAGCATCTGTTTTTTTTGTCATTGACTGCAACATTTTTTAACACTTGGCTGCTAGTCTACAAATATATCGTACTTGGCAATGGGGGAAAAAACTGGGAGATTTCAGTTGACTTACCAACAGCATAGCTCATCAACAAACTGCACTAAAGAGCTGTTTAAACTGTCAAAAGACTCAGTAAGTCTTAAGTCTGCAATGAAAAAAAATTTTGGTTTTGGGTTTTTTGTGAGTGACGTCATAAGTAAGGTAGGGTTTTGGTCATGTGTGGCTGCTGGTACCTGACCTGGGCTCAACTGCTAGACAGAAGTATTTACCTCAAGTTTTCAATGGAAACTAGGCTAGAATTTGAGTCTTTTGAGACCTTGATCGACTTTCTAGCGTTTCTGGTTCAAAACTTATGGCCTAAAACAAACAAACTAATTAATCATCTAATTATTGAATTAACTGGTAATTTTTTTGTTTTTGGGTCATAACTTTTGAACTCGAAATCCCATCAAGTCATCCAAAGTATCAAAAGGCTTGGATTTTAGCATAGTTTCCACTAAAAACTTGAGCGAAATACTAGATCTAGCGGTTTGGGCCTAGGGCCAGATGAAGCAGGCCAAAGTGACCTAAAACAACTCCACTTGTGACGTCACGCACATAAGAAACAAAACCCAGAATTTTTTTTTTCATTGCAGACACGAAGACTTGCCGAATCTTGAGGGTTTGAAGAGCTCTCTAGCGCAATCGTCGGTAGATATATTCCCATGCAAAAACATGTGCAAACTGCTAGATTTTAGCCTCAACCCACCAGAAGCCAAGGTGTTAAATGACTGAAAAAAATTAAGTCATTTAGGTCAGAATGTTTGAAAATATAGGCTGAAAAACACTGTTATGGTTACTTTTAACACTTTGAGAGCCGGTCTACGATATATTCGTACTTCAATTTCGGCCTAAGAAACAGCAGGTGTCGGTTGCCTTACCAACGCCCTAGCTCCTCTGCCGATTGTGGTAGAGAGCTGTTCAAGGGCTCAAACGGATTGGCCAGTCTAGTAGATTGCACTCGAAAAAATTTTTTGGTTTGGGGGTGCGGATTTTTTGTGAGTGACGTCATAAGTGAAGTAGTTTTAGGGCCATTTTAGGTCATGTTGCCTGGCCTAGGACCCAACCGCTAGGCCGAAGTGTTTCACTGAAGTTTTCATTGGAAACTAGGCTCGAGTCCGAGTCTTTTGAGCGTTTGATCGACTTTCTAGTGTTTCTGGTTCAAAAGTTATGATCTAAAATAAACAAATTAATTAATTAACAAATTAGCTAATTAGTCAAATATTTGTACTGACTTACATCACAACTTTTGAACCCTAAACCCCAACAGGTCATCCAAAGTATCAAAAGACTCGGATTGCAGCCTAGTTTCCAGTAAAAACTTCAGTGAAATACTACCACCTAACGGTTGGTGCCCAGGGCCAGGCAAAGTGGGCCAAGGTAGCCTAAAAGTCCTCCATTAATGACGTCACTCACAAGAAACCGCATCCCCCAAGCAAAAAATTTTTTTCGAGTGCAGACTAGGAGACTTGCCGCGTCTTTTGAGACTTTTACTGGGTCAGTAGAGCATACCGGACCAGAGAAATTCCCGCGCAAAGCCATGTGCATTTAGGCGATTTTTTTCCAAAAATCCCCGCATCCTAGTTGACGCCAAAGAGTTAATACAACTATGAAACAAATGACCGAAATGTTTCAGTGACCAAATTGTCTCAGCAAAAATGACCGAAATGTTTCAACAAAAAAAAAACTGGCTAGAATTACTGCAAGATAACTGACTTGACTTGGTTGGTTGTGCTTTCTTGCGCAAGTTGTCTGCATGCGAGAGAAATATGACGGCGTTTTGTCACCACCTACAGAAGCTGATAAAATCGGCCATTATGGCTGATATATCGGTAAAACCCAAATATCGGTCTATCTCTTGTTACAATCATCAATTTTAACAAAAGACTTGACCCCAAAAAGGCTGGCAAGCTTGTATTCTTGTACAAGCTTCTTACCATGCCTTAAGTGTTAATGAAGTTGATGAACTAATGGTTTGGGTAAATGTCATTCCAATACATATTTTGTTTTGTACACTGTACTGGTGTTATGAACTGATTTGCTTTACACGTGATGCATAGGTGCAAAGTAAGTTTGAATGAAAATTCAGCTGAATTCATGTTGCTGTACAAGAAGAAATAAAGCACAAAAAGTTATATTAAAAAAAACTCTTTTAGTTTGAAATTAATAATTACAAGTGTTAGGTAGCCACACCCTTTACACATTAAATCAAAAAAATTATATAAATCAAAAAAATCTGATTTAAATTTTTTTAATTCGATAAATTTTTTTTTTATTCAAAAAAATCATGATATTTATCAACCCTGTTGTCACCGCCAGTTTCCATCACACAGAACATATTTCTTGCAAGATCACTGTGATCTGGAAGCTCCAACTTTAGAATGTCTCTGCACCCCTGTACCACAAGCTCTCTGCAGCATTGAATTTCTTGCTCATGTCACTTTCACATGCATTGAGTCAACATTCAGTTGCCCGCACGTAGAATTTCTTATCCTGCATCCCCACCAACTTCAAGCCACATCTACACGCATAGCGCTGCAGGTTCTCACACCTACCCCACAAATGCATGTACTGTACCAGCAACTTGCACAGGTAAACTAGTTCCACGCAGGATACCCAATACAAACCCATACCATAAACAATATACTTAGCAATGTTCCAAACAAACCGTATACACAAATGAAGGTACTAGTGTTATGCTGCTATTGCAATTATGTCAGCACTCAATGTTTATTATTAAGTAGAATTGGCACTTGAGTTTTAGAAATGGTCAAGGCCATTGGATCTTCACATGCTGTGTCATATGCAAGCCACAATAATTCTTACAACGCAATTATAGCAAAAGCATGTTATATAGTGTAAGTTCAAGTATCTGTTATTTGTTAAACCACATTCAGCGTAAATTCTGGCTAATTGGTAACAAATCAGTCCTTGGCTTGCCATCATTGGCATTTTCTAATAAAAAAGAAACAAAAGTTGCTACAGTATTTGTTTGCTTCTTTTTTACCTATATATTGCTTGTGTTTGAAGTAGTACTAAGACTATGCTCTAGTTTTCTGCTTCCCTATATTTTGCATACAAAAATTTGTTTTCCCCAATACAAAGACAACTTGCACAAATTACCCTCCATTGCTGCTAAAAAGCTTTTTAACTAGGGAAGTAAGTTGCAAGAAGCATTCTGCTGAAAAAAATGAAAGCAATGTTCTAAATTTGATAATCCTCCATTGTATGGTTGTGCTTTGTCCTCGGTAACATTTGAACGTTCAAGTTTCTTAGATCTTTAAAGCATGCTTACTGTAATTTGGATAGTTGCTTGAGCCTTAACTGTGGGTTTCATACACATTTTAATAGCTTTGGCATGATTGAAGATGTCGTTGCTTAAGTGCATGTTTTTTTTAAGAAAATGACTCTGGCAGAAAAAAAACTTTATGAGAACAAAGCCAAGGAATGGAAAATTATGAATAAGAATCAACCACGACCTGGCCGGCTTGACTGTACTGGAAAGTTGATTGATGTAAGCATATTCACTGTATTCAAATAGATTTAAAATTTGTTTCCTGATTCGTACGCAGAAAAGTGTATTGTTTTAATCATGTTTCTCAATAAAACTGTTTGTGTTTCTTGTTATAGCCAACATATGCTACTATATTTTTCTATAATTTATTGCAATCAAGACATTCATATTTGGACAGAACTAGAATTGCCTTGGCAAATGGTGTAGCACTGTTGCGTTTGTCTCTGGATGTGTTATATTTTCCCAATACTGATCCTTTTGTAAATGCTTGTAAGACTTCTCTGGCAATTTTGTTCAACCATGTTATATCGTGTTTGTCAGGAGATAGAAACTTTTTAAGAGCGTAGACTGTCCTTCTACAATTGTTTTCCATCCTGTTGATAGTATAGGTATGTTTACAAGCTGTAGGTTTGCCCTANAAGGATTATACCTGACCGACAACACAGTGAAGTCAGTTAAGATGTCGACAATTTTGAAGTTCAGTGAAGATGTTGACAATTTTTAAAGTTCATTATAAATCACAGTTTTTAATGTTGCTAACTCTAGTGTATGTACAACGGTTTATATGTCCTGTACCTGAAAAAGAAACTTATGAGTCATTAACCTCTTTGTAGTAAAGATTTGCAAAAGGTTGTTTTACCCAGCCAATAGCACAGGTGTGTTCTGGAAGTGGTGAGATTAAACCACAAAAATCAAATGGGTGGCCGTCTGAAGACAGAGACTGTGTTACTAAATGCGGCTGTAATTGCAGTTAACAGTGTTTGTTTGTTTTGTTTTTTTAAATTAGTTTTAAAAAACAGTTGCAAAACAACAGTAAGTTGTGTATCACTTTTGCTGTCTATCGAGACCTGCAAATGTTAGAATAATTCAGCAGCCCTGTATTTGGCCACTTGATTATCTTACAGCTGCGTTTGGCCATTCCAGCACTGGGTTGCAGTTGGGAATGCGGAAGCAGTGTGAACAGTGAAATGCTGCGTACTAACCTATAAACACTTGCATTTTGTTGTTGCAAACGTGAAACAGTTTCTCATATAAAAAATGTGCATTGGAAGAAATCTCAGAATTCATGCAAATTAGTGCTCAAATTTTGCTTATGTTTATCGACAACGTTCCTTGCATGTCAATAAGATTTTTTTGTCAGGGTCGAGTCAACATGGATGAGCTTCTTGAGAAGAAACGAAAAGAGATAAGGAAGAAGGTCCGATCAACTTGGCCTCCAGGCGCAGGTGAGCAAAGGCATGTGCTGGCGCGTGTACTCGTTCTGTCCAGTTTGTCGGAAATACCGAAATCACGATGTTGCATTCGTCGAGAACCCAGTCAAACGTTGAATGTCAGCAAAAGTGAGCCAAGACCAAAAGTTTTTCTCGTTGTTGCGAGTGAAAAGTTGCGAAGGCGCGTGTACTTTACAACCGGACGTGCCAGTAACCAGACGGAGTTTCGCGTAAGGTTGGAAGCAAATTTTCCGGAGTGCGCACTTGTTTTAGCCAAATTATGAGATTTAGTTGACTACGTTGCCACGTTCCTAATTGTAACCCCGGTTTGTACAGGTGTATTGAACTTCAAGGATATATTTTTAAGGTAGTGGGGCACGACATGATTTCACTGCGAACGTGATTTCAGGTCATGGGAACTGGTTGCGTTTTCGCAGTTGAATCCGAAGTTCATCAGTACCACCCTGAATGATGATCATAGTTGAACGCGCACGTGTCCCTTGTTTGAATTAAATGCAATCCTTGACTTTCTTGCGAGATGTGGGTAGCATGCAGGATTTGAACGTTGGGCGATAGCCGCATATGCGCGTCAGCCTGGTTTTGTTCATATTGCGTATCATATGACAGATGACAAGCGTTAACGTAAAATATTACCAGCAAACAATGACACCGCAAATCTGTCTCTATGTGAAGCTGCGTTTATCGCTGAATTTATTTCAATCCAGCAGTGGTACGCTTTTTTTTAAATGCAACTATGGAGAACATGACCTGTGCTAACAACTTTTCTCTACGTTAGGCCGATGTTCGTTTTCAAACAGTTCTTTCTTTGCTGTACTGGTGCTACAGCTAGGTGCTTGTACGTAAATGCCACGCAAATCGAGTTTTTCTAAAACATGTTACTAAGAACCAACTGGACTGCCCGTTTTCCTGAGCTTTGCTAAGACATCAGAAAGCGCCCGAAATTATCTTTGTTATATTGTTAAACTCCAGAATGTTGCACTTCAAGAGCAAAATGTAACTGGTCCAGGCGCAAAGTACAATCGCACCTCAAAAACCCGATTCGCTCAACACTGGGCGGTTCATGAAGAATACCAAAAGCACCTTCCGATGCAAAATGCCGGGTTGATTATTTTATGCAGGTGTGTGCGACGAACATTTCTACATCATCTCGTTTCAATCTTTGTTTGAGTTTCCCGATGAGGAAGGATACCAGCCATGCGAAGTGGCTTGCGTCGATTACACCCTCAACTTTGGAATCGTTCGGGAATGGCACAAGTTCATTGACCCCGGTAACAATCAGCCTTCTTTGTCATGGTGTCAACTAGTTGCTTTCATGCTCACCCTGCTGAATTTTTAAGCTTTTCTCTGAGCGTTAGCTGCGAGAGACGGTTGATCAACAACGGTGATTGTTGTTGTTTCTGTGTCATTTCCGCAAAGGCCCAGAAATCAGTTGCATACCCAGATTGGAGCCAGACGATGCTGAGGTGTGGACCTCAGCCGCTCTGCTGAGTGCGACCTAAAACACAGGGGTGCTGAAACTAATGGCACGTGAAAGATCTCTCCCCACCATACCCTTGTGATCTCTCCCCCACCATACCCTTGTGATCTCTCCCCCACCATACCCTTGTGTCAGTTGTTGATGCACCACGCCTCAATTACTATATCATTTGAGTGTGGTTAAAGTTGGGTTGATAGCTCTAACTGATTTAAACCCAACTGCTGTTTCCTGTATTATCCAGTCTGCCACGTGTGCGTCCAAGACGACGGCACGAAGTCAATGCGCTGTTCGATGTTCGAGTAGGCTACATGTCTTTTCATGGCTGCGTGTTATCAAAGTTGGAAATATGCTTCTTGATATCAAGATGCACTCACTGTTAGATTCAAGGCGATTTGTCCTGGTGCGCCAGTTTCACGCGCCAATCACTTTTGACCGAACCAGTGCGAAATGATCGAAATACTGTAAAGTTCTTTTTTCAACCGACAGTCAAAAAAGCACCCTTCTCGTCGCTTTTTTTCGCTGCACCATACCTTCAGGCCACTTGAAAGGCGTATTTGAAATTTCGCTCTGTTAATGGCTGATCTTTCCAGTCAGCCATTCAGCAGGTGAATCCTTTTTTTGGGGTAATCGATTACATGTAACCGACTAGTTTTTTGAGTAATCGTAATCAATTGAATCGACTAAAAATGGCATGTAATCGTAATCGATTATATGGTCAATTTAATCGTAATCGACGATTACTTTCGCGATTGCTTGGAAATTTTCACCCTGCATCACTGTCCAATGAACAGCGGTTTTGGTGGCTGGGTTTCCTCCTTTATTGTGACAAACGAATTTATTTTCGTTTGTTATGGTTAGGTTTGAGGGGAGGCCATTAGCTCGTCTGTGTGCGTTAAACCCAGATAGTCCAGCGGAAAGCACATCGTTTGTAGAGAATTCTCGCTTTTTTCCAGCTAGCCTTCTTGTTGGCCGCCAGAAGTAACGTAGTGAGTCTTGTGAGACGTAACGGCAAAAATAAGAGCTTTACTTAAAAACGGGAAACAGAGGATATAACGGTACATTACGAGGATAAGCGTTGGTTTTGCTTGTACTGTATATATTCAGAGTGAATCTGTGAATGTAAGTGCTGAAGTAGGCTGCGTATATAATTAGTACATTAATTTGAATAAATTAAATTTTTTGCAGTGGAATAAGGTAATTTAACTCAAGTCAAAATTACCTTTCCACAACGATGATAATAACTAGCATGTCAACAGAGGTCACCCACGGATATCCTACTGGTAAAAAAAACAAAAAAAACTCAACGAATCCAGTTAGTTTGTGTCAACCGTTGACTTTTTGTCCAGTAGACACGATGCGCACCAATATTAGCATCACTGTTCATTTCAAATGAAAAGTTACACAATGCCATGCTGCGCTTGCTGCAGACGATCCATCGTCCAAAGCCATCATGCAGCTGAAAACATCGTAACGCGCAGTTTGAAAAAATAGTTAGCAATTTTGAAATTACCACCACACGGCTTTTCATCGTTGCTGGACGAAAGTTCAAGCCTGATAAATGTCGTTTGACTGATAAAAGATTTGAAGTGTTGATGTTTGTCAACTGTAACAAACATTTTAAAAAATTTTTACTTTTGTTTAAAAAATTTCAAAATGTTTGTTGCAGTGTCTTAACTGACAGGGGGGCGTGGGGCAAATTTCTCCTCCCTGGCAAGCTAAATGTAAAAACCGGGCCCCTATATAGCTTATATGTCAATTTTAGTATTTTTGTTTTCGGTAAGTTGTCGCTTTCTGGTGTATTTCTGCCAGTTTCAGAGATGCGCACTGGTCATTGGCAACGGCACCCATTTCAAAGACCTTAGCAAAAATAACCCCATAACATGAAGAAGTTCAAGCTTGTGGTCATAGCACAAGCATGCGCAAACGCTTTCGAACTTCATTAACAAGCGACCAATTTGTTTGAAGAAAGTTAAAACCACTACATCGTCCTCTGATATGTAAAAATTAATGACGTTCCAAATGCATTTGCAAAAGTTCAAATCGGTTCAAAATATGTTAAAGTAAGCTCAAGCTGACCAAACTATGCTAACTATCAGGTACACATGGCAACGACGCAATGAAAACAAAAAGTGTTGGCCAAGTGTCATTAAAAAACGCAAATTTTGGAAATAACATTTCAACTTTTGAAGACAAGTGTTCGGTTTTGGGCAAAAACATTATGTTGGGAAAAATACATTTTGTGTGCAAAAGTAAATTTATGGGAGACAAGAAAAACATAGGAACTTGTTTTCTTTGTGAATTTCGGGTTTCAAAGGCTTGATATTCTTCTGAGTCGACAGGTCAAAGATGGAGAACACTACTACAAAATTACCTCAGTTACTTTAGTGACAGCATCGGACATAGAAAAAGCTTCTTGGGAGCTAATTCCAAGTTCAACACCACATTAAGCTGATTTAAAGTGAGCAATACTCCGCGGAGTGTTTTCCTTTGATTTAGGGTTTTAGTATAGGCATCTACATCCGGATTCACCATCACTTCTCAAGTTCTTTTTTGTGTGTTGGCTAGTGCCCCCCCCCCAAAGTGGCCAGTGAGCTTCTTTCAGCACACGTTTTCCCCTTGGCTCAAACTTCTAGTTACGCAACTGGTTTGTTGTCTGCACAACAGTCAATAAGTAATGTTATTTCTCTTTTTCCGGTGCTTCATCCTTGTAGATTGGTAATTTCGTTTATTGCATTCATTCATATCGCGTGTTGTCTGAAAGTGACACCATGCAAATGAGTTTTCTTTTCTTTCTCAAAATGTTTCAAGACAAATCTGATCGCGATTGTAATCGTGATTACTTTCAATGTAATCGTAATCGATTACATTGTTATTTTGTTTGTTTGTAGTCGTAATCGAGCATGTGGCGAGCATGCATTTGTGATGTAATTGCCCCATATCTGGATATAATACCTGTGTGCATTGTGTAGGGTCGCGTTGATTTAATACATTTTTGTTGTGACAAACGATTTCATCCACTTCCGTAACCCGCTGGGCTCACGAGCATTTTCTGTTTTGACCTTCCGTCTCTGCACTCGAATACACAGCGACACTCGAATACTCGCAGGTCCGGTCAAGCTCGGCCTCGGTGCTGAAGTGAAAATTTTTCGTGAGAAAACTCATCAAATACCGGAGAAAGGTTTTGAATACGCGTCCAATCAGTACGACCGACTCTGGAGAGATCTGCTGCAGTTTATCAAGCCGGACAGGCGTTCTGCGTCTTTTCCGCCGCTGTACACCCGGGTTGGTGCTTGAAATTTGGGAAAATAATGCATGAGGAAATTCGCATGCTACGCGCTGCCTCGTTTATGTGTTACTCGAAGTTTGTCAAACTAAGATCAGGTAACTGGATTTTTTTAGATGTCGGAATTGCGCAAGACTGAATTTAGTCTTCAATGGATGTCTTCGATGGCTGGTGAGTGATCTTGAAATACAGTGTTTATGCATCCCCATCTTGACCTAGCAAGCAGTGTTCGAGTTCTTGAAATTGGCTTACTTTGTAGTTGCTTTCAATACTTGCGATTCACACTTGCCTGTGGCATTGATCTTGACTTTAAAGATTTCCGCATTCTTGCCGTCTCAGCATCGGAGGTTCTGTCGACTGTCTGTAAACTTTTTTCATTTTCTTGAAGTTTTCACACACACCCCTAAACGACTTGTTTATTTTCTCATTATCGTGTGACTTCTGAAACCTACAATTTGGCAAAATTTCTTTCGGTTATCATAAGAATTATTTTACCCTCTGCGCTACATCCTGAAAATTTTTCTCGAAATTTTTGGCCAAGGCAATCTTGCTTCTCGTCTCAGTCATGGCTTCGTGAATTTCCCTGTTAGACCTGGGCTCAAAAAACTTGGTCCCCAAAATAACAGCGTCAGCAACTGTTTGGTGCGTAAAATATATTTATGCGGTTTTTCGTTCTTGCTGCTTTGCGTCGAATGCCTCCAAGCCTCTCGTGCGCGCCGCTGAAACGGATTCCAAATCCTGGCAGGTATTGCCAACCAGTTGCACGAAGTGTACGAACTGGAAGACGTCGCAGCAGAACTCTTCTACCACGCTGGCATCGAGCGACCGTCACTTTTCATCATCGAGGCTGGCTGCTCCAGCTCCATGTACGACTACGAAATGAACACGAAGTAAGGATCGAGTCGTTTTTCACGTTAAATCCGGATCTTTTGACGATGCGCTTGTTGTCAGTCGCCATTCTATACGATGCCGCGTTTCTGCTTGTTTGTGTCAAACGGCTTAGTCCCACAGTTGTTCGTCACTGATAACTGCGCCGACTCAACTCTTGGCGTGTTTGAAATTGCAAAAATGTTTAGAGCCAGCCGGAAAAAGCCTATGATGTTGGAATCAGTGTTTTTACTCATTTTGCTTGTGACTTGAATTATTGTTGAACTCCGCCACCTACTCACGTGCTCGTCACATTTTCGTTAGTGCTGACCTACGTCACATCTTGTGACGTGTTGCTCACGTCGTCGTTTCAAAACAGAATTCACTGTAGTTCCGGCAGAACACCAGATTTCGTTCCGTCAGTTCCTGTTGCATCGTCTTCAGGAGTAAGTACCGGGTGACTGTTCGTTGTTTCTACAGGTGCCATTACCACGATGAAATCGAGTGCATCTACTGTGCGTTGCTGGTGGTCAAGAAATGCTGGTAGGTTCTGTTGGTGTGCTTATAAATTGCGTTTTGAACTAGAACAGGTGTGTTCAACCGTTTCGAGTGGAGGACCACAGCTGCATGGCTTTGCAGGTCAAAGTTTTGTATCAAGATATGGTGATGTACAGTATTTGCAATGTGCTGGCAACATAACAATTTACTTTAAATAGGCATAATTTTAGCTGTTTGCTTGCCATTATCAGAAGCAACTCAATTAAGATAGTACCTGCGGTCAAAACTGTTCAAACGTGATCGAAATGAGCTCCATCTCTGATTAAGTTTTACAAGCTGTGCAGGTTGCAGCACACCAGAGTTATTAAACGGGCCTCATGTTGAAGCCCGAACCCGACATTTATTTTTGAAACCAAATTTACCGAGTGAGTCAAGATATGCGCAACTGCGGGGCAACAAAAAATGTAGTGTACGGATACAGCTGAAGGTGCACGGCTTTATCATACCCAAAATTGCAACCAAAACATTTGCTTAAACAAGCACAAACTTAGCTTGTTAGTCAACGATAAAACTGCGGAATGTAACGTTTCTCAAAAAAAGAAACTGCCACGAAACTATCCACGGTGGCACTTTAAGGCATAAAAGAAACTATCTAGGACAGTGCTATGGGCATGAAAAGCCGGTTTCTAGGCCATCGTTTATTAAACGAGCCAGGAATCGCGTAAGTGATTGATCTTTTCGAAGCAACGCCATCGCGTGCTAATTTCCTCACGTTCGTCGCCTTCTTAAAAAGAGTGTGAGACTAATCCGACAGCGAACGCTGGAACGCAGCTGTGTTTGCAAACAGAATTAGCTGAAGAAAATCACTTCAGTCACAGAAGTCACCGCGGCGAGCACAACAAATGTGTGTCACAAAAGAAAAACATTGTTACTCTGAATGTTATAAAAAAGTTTTGTATGCAAGCCCGAAACATTTGGACAAACGTAAGCTCCAGCTCCAGGGTTGCCAGATTGACCATTTTGCGGCCAAATTTAAGAAATTCGGCCGTATTTCAATTTGGTTGGCCGTTTTTTGAAAGTCGTTTGGTCGAAAATTTTTTCTGTTGGCCGTTTTTGAAAATGTGTTTATATTTTAAGCCTAAACTGTCAACGACAACACCTTTTTTGAAAGTCTCGTCCCCTGTATGTGCGTTTCGCCTTGTGTAGTGAATTATAATTGAAAGCGAGGCAGTGTGAGTGTGCGATTTGTGCTTGCCGCGTTGTGCAGACCTTGCAATGCAGACCAAGCCGTTGTGCATGTGCGTATACCTGTTTATGGGTGCTGTATCGCTTGCAACGGACCGTAGGGGGCGTTAAAATTGATTTTGCCTGTTGAAATAGTACAATTTCCTCTGAAATTCTCTGAAATAGAGAATTATTGCTGTGCAACACGATTTCCATTGATTGCTAGTTCCTACAAAATCAGTTAGGTTCAGCTTGAAGAACCCAGCATCATAGGAAGAACGCTTTCTCTTGAGCAACAGCGCGCGTTGCTTATTGCTTACACAGTTACTCGTAATCATAACCGCTTTACACGTCATTGCTCAATCGACATTACACAGACGGAGTGATGATGGATAACCGCGAGAGAGCACGCATGCCCAAGCGAACAAGCCTTAATTCATGTATTTAGCAACAATAATATCTAAAATACTTTTAGCTGGTTTCTTTGCCATTGTTGACAGCCAACCTTCATTCACGTTGGAGTCGGACATTTTACCTACGACTCCGCAACCCTGCCTTTGACCTAGCGCAGCTATGTCCACCCACGGCCCAGTCGAAGGTTTTGTGTGGCCCAGTTAAGGTTTTCAATGTAAAAGTATCCTCCGTATTCAAAATCTGTCCTTATTTTGATAATCTTTAATTTGACATTTTTGATGCAGGTTGTCCTCGGTACCACTTTATCACGTCCGTTACCATTGCAGTTATGATTCGAACGCTTGCAGTGCATCAGTTTAAACTAAATTTAGTTCGCTAAGATCAAATTAAGTCATTCAATGTGCAGCCCTGAGTAAGATGGTGAGATCAATTTTGGCTCCGTAAGCAATTTAGGTTGGACATACCTGGCCTAGCCCTCTCCCGACCACCGTTAGAACATTTTTACCCAAGTTTGCAACGCCAAACTCGCCAGCCAATTCAGTTAGAGAGCTGTTCAAATCCTCTACGGATTCGGCAAGCCTTCTAGTTTCGATTTAAAAAAATTATTTTATTTAGGTTAGGGGTTTTCTTGGGGGGACATCAAAAAGTGGGGGTGTTTTTGAAATTTTGACCAACTTTGACTGGCCCTGGACGCCAGTCCAATGAGCTCAAAGCTTTTTTGGAAACTAGATGATCATCCGCGTCGATAGAGCCTTTGATTGACCTTCTAGCATGTCTGGAACCAAAGTTATCGCCCAAAAACCCCGTTGTGCACAAAAATCCAAAAACTGCATGAGTCTCCCACTGGCGGCTGGTGCGGCTAGCGATAACTCACCGCGAGAACATGCTAGAGAGCTATTCGAACCCTTGAAAGACTCGTGAAGTTTTTTAGTTTGCACTGCAATAAAAAACATTTTGAGATTTGGGTTTGAGGTTTTCGGTGGGTGTCGTCAGAAAATGGGTAGGTTTTGCTTTTTTTGGTTTTTCTTTTATGACGTCACTACCCGGATAATGAGCCAAAATAGTGACTCAAAGTTTGGTTGCATTGTAGACTGGAATATGAAGCTTTGGAGCCCTAGATCGACTTCCTGGCGTTTCTGATGCCCAAGCTAGGGCCAGAAAACCCCAAATCATTAGGAATAAGCTGAGTAATTTCGGGGGATTTCCCTAATTAGTTTCTGCTTATTTTCCGTAACTTTTGAACCAGAAATGCTGTAAAGTCCATCAAACCCTCTAAAGACTCTTATTGTAGCCTAGAATCCAAAAAACTTTGAACCACAAAATAGGATGGATTGTTCAACTCCCAGGGGATGACGTCATCATCCAAATGTAAAAAAATATGCATGAAAATCCTCTCATTATGTAAACATCAACAAAAAACCGGAGATCTCAAGCTAAAAAATTTTTTTCAGTCTAAACTACAAGTCTTCACGAGTCTGTAGAGGGTTTGAACAGCTCTGTAGCTCATTCTGACAGCGAGTTATAGCCATCTCTGGCTCGGGGTGCTTTTCTCCTTACTTTAGCAATTTTATTTTTGTTTTTTGATCCATATTTTGGTTCCAAATATGCTAGAAAGCTAATCAAGGCCTCTAAAGACTCGGATGATAGTCTAGTTTCCAAAAAAGCTTGAGCGAAAAAATTAGCTCATTGGATTGGCGTCTAAGGCCGGGTAAAGAAGGCCAAAAACACCCCACTTTTGATGCCCCCCAAGAGAACCCCAAACCCAAAACTGAATTTTTTTTTCAACCGAAATTGGATGTCTTGCCGAATCCGCAGATGGTTTGAATACCTCTCTAGCTCTAGCTACTGGCGAGTTATGGAATTACAAAGTTTGGTCAAAAAAGTGGCCGCTATGCGCTTTATAGGGCTAGCGTATCAAAACGCGTTCAAGCTTCCTGTGCACAGTTGATGACTGCGTTGCAATTCGACCTGATTTAACAATATCATACCTTGAACGTGATCAAGTGTTTTTTGGGTTTTGCGTCAATAAATCTAGAATTTCCCACTGAGAACGGTGGAACTCAATCTAGATCTCCTATATAAAGGTAACAAAACTACCAACGAAAACTTTTATTATAATTTGCAAAAAAGTGGTACTTTTTTAAGGCATATCTCTTCGCTAAAAATAATGACCCGCACAAACTCATGCTTGTTTCCACAGATGTTGTCAAGCTAACTCGTAAATTTTACAAAATGAAATGGGCCGCGGAAAAAAATTGTTTTGATCGTTGTTGAATGTATCGCACGTGGCAACTTGGTTTGATTTGCGATTGTTCGGTAAGATTAATGTGTGGGAGTGCGTAACGACCATGTCCTGGCGGGTTTTCGATTACCGCAAAAACCTCCCATTCCCAATGACTCATCAACTTTTTGGTTTTCTTGGTTGATTTGGGCTTTTGATTTTTCAGGATTTTTTTTGCATAACCATTGCTTTTTTATCCGCAGCTACTGGATGAGTGACGCCTTATGCAAGATCTATCGAGTGGATATCACGGATAAACATCTTCCCGTACGGCGGCCACCCACCTACGTTGTCACTCCGCCCGAGTCGCTGGTCATCGACGAGAGGCCGGTGCGTATACATTTTACATTTGTTTACATTTTTTCTGTTTCCTTTTCGACTTGCCTGCCGTCCTTTGTCTGCTTCCGGCATCAGTTGCATGCAAACTTAAATTTCTTAAACTTGCGCTCAACGACCCCAAAATCGAGACCTCGAATAAATTGTTTCAAACAGTGTTCATCGGCAATTACTCCTCGCCAATTATGGTGTGGGAGTGGGTGCAACGTTCCTGGTGGTAAAAGCGTCGGGGTTGACAAAATGGATAGGTCAAGTGATGTGATCAAAGGTCGCGGGTTCCTTTGTGATTTGAAACTACATTGGGCGCTATTTCCATATCCGAAAACTGCATGTGGCACCGTTTTCGATTAGGATGCTATGCTGGGCATCCTTTTTAGTACTCAAAGTACATGGAGCGACACTTTGGTAGTTGTATAGTTATGTTGGACAGCATTTTGCAACTGTTTATTTCACTTACATTGGGGGTCTGCATGTACAGTAACTGTGTGGCCATGCACTGAGTTTGCTAATTTTATCAAAGCTTCTATGCAACCCAATTTTTTCAACAACTGTTTAGCGAAAGCGTTCTGTTGGGTGTCAGTTGCAGTCATGTGTACTTGGCGATAGTTTATGGACTTAATTTCAGTGTGGTGGAAATAAATTATACGTAGTTACGCCATTACTTTGCATTATCATTTTTGCGTATGGACAATGCTGAGAAGAAAAGAATTTAAATGAAATGATAATTTTTAACATCTGTGTTAGCATTTTCTGGGTGTCAGGCCCGGCAGAACAGATTAAGAAGTATGTGGCATGAAAGCTCCCCTACGTACCGACAGGTTACTCGTGGTGTGATGACTATACACAACAACAGCAATCGCATACGGAAAACGAATATAAAAGGAGCAAAAACAAGCGTTTGGAAATAGAAAAAGAAAATAACGAATGTTCATCAAAGTTTTATCATACTGTCAACTGCTAACCCACTTTTACTACGTCACAATGCTCAGCCCGCAAGTGATAATACGATCGCAACAGCATTGAAACCAAGCAAGATGTGCAAATCCTGTGTCTTCCTAGCGTTTGTGTCGACATAATACAACTTTTCAAGTAATTGTAATCAATGCCTCACAGACTTTTATATAGTAAAACCAAAGTCAACTTGTTCAACGATTATTCCAAGACTCCAATCTCGTCATTAAGAACAGTAGCAAACCAAGCCAGCCTGAACAAACGCCAACCATGCGTAGCTAAGACAGCAGCAACATATTGCGTAGTGCCCAGCTCAAAACACCCCTTCGAGCCTCCTGGTTCGAAGAATTCAGATGATTCACCCAAGTCCAAAGAGTATTGACTGGATCCGACTCGCCAAACGAGGGATTTGCCTCCAATAGAGTTATCGTTATCGCATCTTTACAAAACGTGGCCCGAGTCACGCAATCGCTGAACGAAACGGGGGGCGGTGGTGAACTTGCTGCTGTCGGAGTTGGAGTCGGACAATTTAAATTGCCCGGAGCCGAAGGTTGGAACTTCCGACTCCCAGCCCAGGGTGCTGGTTTGCTCTTGCGTGTACAGTTGCTGAAGAAAGGTCTGAGCGAAACCTAGCTAGGAAGCTGCTTGTCTATTTTCCAGCGGCGTCATATGGGTCCGCGCGTAAATCCTCTGTCCAAAGAGAGCGGTTTCCGACTGAACGCTGCGAGTGCTCCTGCCATGGCCACCCAGAACAACCAGACGTACACATCCAGAGACATTCGCTACAGATGTCGCTTCGAGCTTGTGAGTAGAACAAACCGCTGTCAGTTTGTTGCCTCTCAGACTTGTCTGCTTTATACAGGTAACGTATAATGCGAATCGCTTTGAGGAAAACTTTGCCTGCGACCTAACATTGTTACGTGACAAATGTATGCAATATCTATTGTGCTCTTTCGCCAGCAGAGCGAGATTCCGGCGCTTCTTTGTTTATGTGAATAAAAAATTCAAAATTCGTCGCTGACTGAAACTGATCAGCTTCACAAAAGTGAAGAGTAACAAAGCAGCTGCACCACAGAAGGCGTTAGGATTTAAATGTAAACAAGATAGAGATAGATTGTTGCATCTGTTCGCGCTCGTCCATTGTTTACTTCCGTTACGAAGGCTCCTCACCCCAGAGAAGACGAACTGGTTGAAGACAGCGATGATGACGATTCGACAGTGGAGGCGTCAGACACGGCAACTGAGACCGAATCGACAGTTTCTGTGGGAGATCCGGTTCCGGGTGAGTGAGTTTGCTTCCACTGCGTCGCAAGTGCTACAAAATCCCGTTCCTATGCAGTCGCGTCACTAGATGTAAAAACAGAAAAAAGCATTTTGCTTTTTAGCCTTCGGAAATACTCAGTTGGGCCAGTGACCTCAACAGTAGCATTATCAAATGAACTTATTGGATTGGGCGACTGTCGGTGAGCGTCCATGCTACATAATAATCGAAGCTTTTCGTTGAGTTACTAGAGCCATTTCATATTTGCAGTGCATACGACGCCGGTAATAAGCAGGTTTTCTTTGGTTGTCATGATGACCAGGATAGATTTGGCGATTTTGGCTTTATTCATCGTTTCCCGACAAAACTGCGCGCAACGCACGAGAAACGATTCATCCAATATTACTTATATTTTTTCCGCCCGGTTGTGTGTGTTAAGCACCAAATGCGAATACTGAAGCAATTAATCCAGATGCTGCTCAGATATCAAAAGGTTTCTTTATGCAAGGTGTTGTTTTGATGCCAACTTGTATTGAACATAGGTTTGAATTTTGCCGCAAATGATGAAGTCTATAACCGAACGAACCGTTGATGATCCTTCATTGTATTCATACTCTGATGCGGTAAATCATAAGGATTCCTGTTTTGTGCTGATGTAAAATCGTTCTTGTTACAGAAATGTCAAAGTAATGCGTGGCATCGATAGGTTACGCACCTAGGGTTGTGCCCGCTAACGCTTTGAATTGAATATTTGCTGCACCTGACCTGTTCATGCGATCTTCGGTTGACTTGATAATCTCCGTTTCAGCGCAACGTACAGTTCGTCGACCTCTCACGCAGCCATCCTTCGCGGCAGTAAGTATGACATCATCTGAACTGACAACGCGGTTCGCCTTCAGTTGTTTTACCCTCGTGCTTTTTCGCAGAAGCAGGGCGTGGTCTTGGCTGCCAGCTTTCAGCGCAGTGTCAAACTGTCCGACGCTACATCCACCAGCACAGGTACGTGTCGGCCTCGCGGCGTCGTGCTGCACGAAGCCTTCTACCGGATTGCTGTCGACTGCAAGGGGCGGGGAGGGGTTTGTTCGCGTTGCTTGACTGGTTTTAAAAGTTTCTGAGGTTGGATTGCACTTTAATCCGCCCGGCAGAACATGGGATTACGTTAAAGGGCTCGGCTTTCTCATGCACTGCTATCGTGCAACAAAAGTCAGTGCTTTTCGGGTGTCAGCAACGAAGGCTCCGCAGATTAATAGCGTGGCTTACAGACAGTTGACTGTTGGCTTCAAGTTCATATTCAAATGATTTTTCACCGGGTCACGCTTTAACAGCGGGTTGCTGCGTGAAAATGATCAAAACTGTCCAGTTTGTGCGCACGGCAGCACAAACGTATGAGAAAAATTTGGGTGCTTCCTTTCAAAAGTTCCTTGCGTCCGTGCGAAAGAAAGTCGACAGCCATTGCGTGGGGTCTGTAGTCGCGGATCCATTACCGTGCCTACAAACGACCACGCGTTTGAATCGCCTTCAATGGTTTTTCTGTCTACTTCAACAAACTGGTTTTTCAGTTGTAGGAATGAGTCAGTTGCTACACCGCAATCTTGCCCATTCACAGAGAATGCTCGACTAGAGCAGGTTTTTTTTTGAGGAAAATGTTAGGTACCCGGTATGGATCTGTAGGGAGCCGATTTCTCTGATTCTAGGGACCCGATTTTCTCTGACTCTAGGGACCCGATAATATTTTTCTCTGATTCTAGGGACCTGAATGGGGTCCCTAAAACGCCTTGAAAAACCCTGGACTAGAGTCAATTTTTTATCTTTTACCTCTTCTCCCCTGTTTTGCAGATTGTGGAGATGAAGTGGGAGCTGATAATGCAAGCGGGGACGGCCGGAATACGCTGCCAAAGAATATGGAAGCAGAGTCCATTTCAGGTCAATTGATTGTCAAAAATTTGTCACTGCTGCAGATTTCAAAGACAATAGCTGGCAGTGTTATTTTCGTTCCTCGCCGGAACAAGCTTGCGATATGTTATTATTTTTGGTAGAAACAAAGTATGCGATGCGTCCTGTAACGTTTCGGTTTTTCTTTCCCTTTATCCATGGATTAGTTCAGGAAACGAGCAAATTTTGTTTGCTGGTTTTAAGATCCTCAGTTGCTGTGTTGTCGTGCGGTAAAAAGAAACTTCACGCGCAACGGAAATCGAAGCCTACGGTCTCTTCTGATTCTGCTTCGTTTCAACTTGTGCGTGAACTGTTGCAGGCATACGTCGAACCTTCGCACTGGTTGTGAATGACTCCATCACAGTTGACACAGTCATAACTGTACCTGTTTTCACCGAGTATCGTTCGACAGATTTTGTAATCTTTGCGCGTGCACGTCACCGATTGAAAAACTTACAGTGACGTCCGTTCAGAGCTGTGCTGACGTCACCACAGTTAGGCGCGATCAGGTCAACCTCCCTCTGAAAAGAAAGACCTAATTTTCGATTTCGCAGCAAATTTTTCACAAAATCTTCTTGAATTCTCCCATTTAAACAAAAATCTACGCTAGCACCCAACCAGCCAGCTGCCATGTGCTCAGAAAAGAACAAAAAAACGTTTTTTCGTAGTCATTCCACGGAGGGGGGTTCACGTCGCACCGCTGTGTTCTGTTTGCGTCGCGCAAGTTTTGAATTCGTGTACTCGTCCCGCCGCTGACCAGAAACGACACCCGCATCTGTTTCCTTCGCAGACGCCAACCCCGACACTCCAAGCGAGAACAGCGACGAGTCGAGCGTCCAGAGCCTGAAGATGAGAGCGTTCGGTCTCGGTCGTGGCCGCGGGTGGCGCTACGGCATGAGCCTGCAAAACCTGAAAACGAATACTTTTGGCCGTGGCCGTGGCCGCGGCAGAAGCGACGCGTTTATGTAACGAAAGGATGATATTTACCGTGCAAAGTCACGCTTTTTTACCTGGGTCTTAGTTCCTATGTATTTTCTTTGCTGGACAGGCTACGGCTGAAGGTGATTCTGAGATTTTTTTCTGTCGGTGCTGTTTATTTTCCAAATGCAACCGTTTGTGCTGCGCATGCGCGTCAACTAATTTTACTTTCACGCCGAGCAGTTTCGTACTGAGTTTAATTGCGTCTTTATTCCTGAACAAGCTGCATTGCGACTTGAACAGGTGTAAGCTCAAATCTGCTGCTGCCCTTGCGTCTATGCAGAAATTTAAACTAGTAACCAGGACCACAGCAAAGCAGAAATATACACTGTGTGCTCGAAGAAAGTTTCCCACTGTTTTTGCCCTGTCAATAATTCTTCGTCTTCTGCATAAAACTGGAGGTGGTGACGTTGCTTATGGCCAACTTTTCCAACTGCGACGATTACTTTCAGTCTTCTGCTACCATGATGACCTGCAGTTTTTTTGCCAAGCGAGGTTCCTTTGCAAGTGTTACCCACTGTTTCTATGTAACTTATTCGCGCCCCTGTTTCAAGCGTCACTGGTCCGCGGCAACTTTCCTTTCAGTGTTTCGTTTTGTTATGGCCTTTCTTTGTTCTGTGATGACGCAATAAGTCGTCTGCACTGCCGTCGCTTGCTTTGTTTTTCCCGCCACAGAAAGATTCCCCACGAGGTGCCTCACTGTGTCGGCGTTGCTTTTGTTTCCTTCACTGTTCACGCGTTCGAAAAAAAACATAAGAAAAACAAGCGTTTGTTGCTTCACCAATGCTCGCGCTTTTCGAACATAGTCAGGCCCAGGTTTCAAAGTTTGGGGGATCGAAATGCATTTTAGAGGGGAAAGATTTTTGTTTTTTGCACGTTTAACAAATACAATAAATTTCTTCTGGGAACAACGGAATTTGAGTTCAACAAATACGATAAAACGGAATTTGAGGGCACTGCCTATGGACTAGGTTTTGTTGGAATGATTGAACTCTAACCTTTTTCCAAGTAAAGCCGACTTACTGAAAGAAATTTTTTTCTGTTTTGCGTCGCGTCGGATGTTGCCAACAAAACGATGAAGAAAGCTTCCCAGTTAACGTGGAACTCTCGACACACTTGCCTTTGTGTTTCATAGCCGCATATGCTCGTCGTTAATGAAGAAGCAAGCAGAAGTTGTCAGCGCGTTCCAGCCGCTTTGGACCTACGGGCCATTTTACGAAAACGTGACGACTCACGAGCCGCTTCCAATAAAATGAAGAATTTTTAGGAAACCTACCTTTGCTGAAGCCCTCTATAGTGTAGTCTAACGCCGTTAATATGATACATTGTAATTAACAGATGTTACGCTTGTTCTGTTCAAATTGCCCTCTATAATCTGTACTGAGAGGCCTTACAAATTCTGTCCGCGGGCAGGGAAGGGATCCCCAGCATCAGTGCGCTGGTGCGTTGCTTTGCAAAGTCCAAACACGCCGCTTTTCGCTGTTGTTGGCAAGGCAGCGCACAATTCAACCCTGAGATCAGTGGATTGAAGAAAGGAGTTTTGTTATGTACTTAATTCTATGCCTAGCTACCACTTCCTGAGCTCACTCAGAATTTTCAATTACGTGTTTTACGATGTTCAATCAGTGTACAAACGATACTGTGCACAACATGAAGCATTCTCGGAAGTAAACATCACTGTATGAAGTTTCGTTTATGATTTTTGTGGCACATGTTTCTTCATAATAACTAATTTTACTTCAGGTGCAGTCTTTAAGCACTGTTCAGTCATTTCAAAAGATTAAAACGCATGGCTTGTGTAGCGTAAAACGCTGCCCAATGGTAATTGCAAAGCTTAAAATTTTTTAGCAGGCGCTCACCGCCGAATAAAAATCTGAGTCATTCGAATCAAATGAAATATATAAAGTAAACCTCGGTTAATCCGGATTCGATTTGACCGGCGATTTTATCCGGTTTAGGCGAAGATCCGGATTAACCGAAGATGGTTGTTTCTATAGCCTG
>JGI24159J19872_10002236_pt1 | contig 22780 bp, 19 predicted proteins | sample Ectturendosymbi4_FD_19872 | JGI IMG/M metagenome (IMG submission 19872) | reverse complement strand
CTGGCGAAAAGTTGCCGTGGCGCCGACAGTGTTAAATATTTTTTCTCAAGTAGTTTCATAACAATGGTTTCAGCACGAAAATATGTGTTACTAGTAGAAAAGTGTAACCAAACGTATACGATTTAAAAGCGAAGCCTGAAGAAACGCCACCAGTCAAATTTATATATATTTACGAAAGTCTTGTTGATTTGGTAGAATGTAGCTTATCTTATATATTTACGAAAGTCTTGTTGCTTTGGTAGAATTTATATATTTACGAAAATCTTGTTGATTTGGTAGAATGTAACATATCCTATATATTTACGAAAGTCGTGTCGATTTGGTAGAATGTAACATATCCCGAAACGATCACTTTACGGATGTGCGGCCCTCGAACGTTTGTGTAGTCGCGTATGTGGCCCTCTGACAAAAAAGTCTGGAGACCCCTTCACTAGACCTACTGGCTTCGAAAATTACTTCCGTGACGATGTTACGTTTCATGCGCTTTTTACGATGGTGCTGGACAAATAGTTATCCCCACATTAGTACGAGGATTCAATAATGAGACGATGTAGTTGGCCATTTTGTGCTTGATTTTATCTTTCCGGCCATATAGGTGGCGCCGCAGTTTAAACAATGCTCTCAACAGTTTAACTATCGTGGTGATCTTATTAATTGATACTACTACTGCTAGCACTTATGCTGATGACTGATGAGTTGAGCAAGGTGGCGCATACAGCCAATCTCTGCATTAGGTCGACATTAGTTGTCATGGAAGATGCCATTAACACAGTAAACAAGTTGCATTTAGCAATAAAAATATTTAAGCTTTTCAGCAGTTTTTTGCAAAAGCTTTGCGTTTAAACATTTTAACGACAAATTTCGGTTTTAATAGCAAAGAGAGGAAAACCACAAACTTAATCAAATCATCAAAATATTTTTCTAAACAATAGTCGACATACATTGAGACAAAGATTAAATCAGCAGTTTTTTCATAATTTTCTGTCATCGGAAAAAATTCGATCGTTTTTTATGATTTTTTATGATTGAATTTTTATGACGATGGTCATTCTAGTTCTCGCTAGATTAAGTCTATTACAACTACCTTTGCTTTTTTCTTGATAAAATATCCCACCAAACAGCAGTCATGTTCCGCACAATTTGCATAAATGTTGAAAACGTAGCAGTACCTGTATTCCAAACATGCGATATCAGAGTCAGATGCACACAAATGTGGAAAATACAAAGCCAAGCGTGACAACAGATGAGTGAGAAAACGAACAATTTTTCAAATCATTAAGTAAAATCAACTGCTTTTTTATACCAGGACATTTAAGCTTGTTTCTCTTAGTCGTAAGCATATTGCCAGCAGTGTACATTCAGCATTCGAACGAAGACGGTTTTTATTTTAGTATATAGGTTGTGCTCGAAATTGTTACGACTGGGCTGTGGGATAAAGGGCTGCTCACTGACAGGAACTCTATGCAACAAGAAGACAAGAAGCAACTGGTCAGAGGACGTTTAAATGTAAAGCAAGTTCTTTGTGATATCGATAGCTTAGTTAGTGTCCAGGTCAATTGACCTTCTGGCGTCACGTGAGAGCTTGGCGGAAATGTGGGAGGAGAAAAAAATGAAACGTCGAGGAGTGAGGATCTTCGACTTACGCTTGTTTCAAGTCGCTTTGAGCAAAGGAACACTTCAATGTCATGAAAGCAGTAGGGTCACAGCGACGCCGGCCGCTGACTCTTGCATCTGCTGCAACGCCATTCTCGCGGGACAAGACGCTCTTCACCATTTAAGGGTGTGCAAAATCAAGCGTTAGACGACATAATTGAGACGGAGGGCGCACGCGTACGTCATAGAGTCACACAGCTACAAGAAATGGTTGGCGAAAAATATTCGGTGTGTATTTGCATTATTCAATGGCTCTTCTTTAAAGTTTGGCAAAATCTTTACCAGTGATGCAGCAAGCGTCATTTTGCACTCTGACGAGCATTTTGAAAGGTGACGTCAGGCTCCTAGCGGGATGATGTCATCCGCAAAACCATTTGCGTTTCAGACGGAAACGTGGCTTGAATCCAAATGTGGTTTAGCTTACGGTCATTGAAAGAGCTACGATGTACAAGATTATGAACTTTATTTGAAACAGAAAGCTCACACCGAAAACAACGCAAGCTTTGTGAAACTTTAAATTAATCCCCCGCAGTCATACACATAATATTATCAATGAACAACGACAATAACAACTTGCTTAACTTATAACTTGACTGTTTCTTACATAAACCGATTAGCTTGTATTCCAAAGCAACTAACATTCCGGATTCTGCAATATTGACTAGGGTATGATTTTATGTAAGGAACATATACATAAAAAGTTTGCAACCAACGTGTATCTGATTCTCTTCAAATTTAGCGTTTCATATCGCCTTGATAGTTTTAACAGGACTCTCTGGGTTTCAAAGTGATTTTAAGCAACTAATTCACTGAGGTAATTTTCCGTATACCAGCCATAAATGTCTTAGTTGGAGCAAACCACTACTACATGATAATAGTAAACTCCATGAAAAGATTTTCCAGGTACTTTAAGTGCTTCAGCACTACACAGATAACAAGACAAACGTTAAATTTGTAAATGTATGATACTTCTTTGCACCTACTGCATTCGATTCAGGGAATAGTTTTAAAATTTGCAGCGTCCTTAATTTTCAAGCTTAACGTACCATGTTAAGTGACGATCCAGAAAGCATCTACAGTGTCGTTTGACTGACCTGGCTGTCATTATCACAAAAACATATCGATTTGTTACCGACTGACCGACGTCTACTCCCTTATGAAAGTGTCACGGTATTTGAAGACAAAATCTAAAAAGTTGCATTATTCCGATTTGTGTGACAACTTAGCTGCAAGCAGCCATTGACAGCCAATACCATCTCTCGCACCGTGCCTGAATTGCAAAATCAACTCCATTCATAAAAGTTGTTTTCTGCTGGAACGGTACAAATAAATGGCAATGTCCAGTAGCGATCTCCAATCATTTAAAGTTTTATGAAAACGTTCTATTGTCAAACAAAAAACACATCCGAAATGTTAGATAGATTTTCGATGCTTTCAAGCTGAGAAACATCTTCGTGCGATTTTAATTGCAGTTATCATACTTCAAAAATTTTCCAAAACTGTGCTTGTTTAATGTAGAATTTTAATTTGAGCTCTTGATTGTCTCATGACCTTCTCCTTTGAATCAATCTGCAACTCATTCAAGCGTTCTCTGACACAAATCGCATCAAAGTAAACAGTAATATCTATCAAAATGCAATATTTTAGCTGTGCGTCCATACCACATTCAGGTTCAATAAAACATTCTTGCAGTAGTTTTAAGTCTGCAATGTCTTTGATCTCATGTTGTCACTGCGATCTTTTGAAATGTTTTTTGTTTGTCTGAAACTTTACTGTGCTTCTTTGAAGTCTTTACGAGTCTATCTCATGCAAAAACTAGCTACCGGTCTTTTGTCAGAAATCGACCAAGCCATTAAGAAACGACCAGTCTCACAAAATAACGCAAGTTCCACGTAACGAGGTCCCACTGGAAAGAATTTCTGTGTATTCTACAACCTGAAATAAACTACCGCTGGGATGCTGAAAAACTAGCCAAAACGTTTTTTGCGAACTCCCGTTTACGCGCTTACTTAGAAACCGCAAGGTGTTGACTATGAACTGCTCCCATCACATTACACTTTCAGTAATGCCAGAGAAAGCATGTCAACATTCTTGTCCCTGGCGCTTAATTACCACTGATGACCCGGTCTCTCGCGCTCACATCGTTATTAAAACGTTTAATGCATCCCGAGGGACAACTACCCGGTGACGGCAGAAGGCGCTAACAGAAACTGCTCTACCCTTCGTTTGATTTATGTGGATTCTCCTGTTAGTCCCTTGGGAATGATTTGTGATATATTTTTTATTACGTTGTGTCCATAAAAATCAGCTTCACGGAAATACCGCGTAACTTGCAATTATGTCAAGTTTGACCATGCCTAAATAGATTTTAAAGTAGTCAAGAAAAAGATTGCAGCTTTAAATTCTATTCAACTCTTAGTCTTTCAAACTGCAATCAGTGTGAACTTTTATCAAAAAACTCATAAACAGAAAATGTTTGGAAACTACACTAATTTGGAGTATAAGTCTATCATAACAAAAAAATACGAGACGGTTATGAAACATAAAATTCTCAGAACTTTGTAGAGAGGTTTAGATTCAGGAACATCTTTCACTTTGAGTTACTGTTCTGACTAGTATTTAAACTCGACGTTTTCTTGTAAAGAAAAAATATGGTAGTTGTAGTCTACTGGGAACTTTTGCAACAAAGTTCGGGCAACTGATAAATGAACACAAAGCCAGTATGTGATAGCTGTGTGTTCGCTAGGAACAATGTAACTAACTTTGCATTGCAAACTTTATCTCCCCAACAAGTTTCAGCCATTTGCCTAACTTCTGGTTTTTACTGATTACATGGGCGTCGGAAGAATTTATTTCCAGAGAGAACCAGCAGTATATTTTTCCAGGGGCTGGACAAAAAGATTTCTTACAGAGGATCAGCAGCGGTGAAATTTCTTTTTACCAACGCTGAAACTAAGAAAAAGCATTTTCTACAAACATTTAATAGCAAAATATCAAATTTCAAAATCTAGGGGGGCCTTAGCCCCCTTCCGATGCTCATAACTGATTGTGGCGTAGAACTGTCGTAGAATCTACTGTACATAGGAGCCTGCATATTAAATATCTGTACCCATCCCGTGTCCCCACCTAACTGCGCCCATGCATGGATGGGATCAGCTCTCGACGCTTCGAATCCCCGTAACGAAACTAATCGTTGGGACTTTCATCAAAGCAATTACAGGAAGCTCAAATAGGTCAGAAAGTATGGATTTGTAGAGTTACTTTATCATGAAAACGTGCTTTAAGTGGAACTGCAGTCCGGTACCTTCAACATCTTTTCACGGAAACATAGTACGTTTATGCACAAAAAAATTAAATATCACAAAAATGTGTTCATTGTATGCATTTTGAGCAACAAATCAGTTTTATTGGCATGTCTGTTGGCACCACTGCTGAAATCGGACCCGAACGATTAATTTATTATATACTGAAAACAGATATTTTTTTAGCAAAGGCAATTGCGTTCTGCGCTTTTTGCTTCAGGTGTTCATGGACTGAAATAAGCAAATCCTATCCCAGACATTGCTTAATCATATTGCCAAGCATTTAATTGAGATTTTGTCCTTTATAAATAAAAGAGCTAACCAGGCAGATGCAAGTCTGAAAATCTGTACCAAAAGTATTTAAAATATTTTTTCACACTACGGCCCTGGCTACGCCTGTTGTAAGCTCTGCTTCATAAGAAAAACATAACCAGTAGGTGTGCGCCAGGCGGCGGACCGTGCGTCTAGGCAGTAGGCTCTCCAAATAAACCGCACATCATCCTTTGACATTTCACCAAATTGTCAACAGCTCATCCCACCTGGGATGTTCAACACACAAACGGGATTTGACCACTGACTTGTTTAGATCAAACAATACAAAGTATAAAAATGCAGAATCGTTAACGAAGAAATCATTCGTTCATGTGTCAGTTCTACATGAGATCACCCTTTCACAAAGTGATAAGCTTTTCAGACCCTATAATCCTTTGGTTTAAATAGATTTTTAATTAAATGAAGCGCGAGTGGCGGGTGAGCGTCTTACGGCGTGACGCCATGACCGCCATGACCGCGCGAAGAACTTCTTTTCGCTTCTACCAAACACGCATCACAACCAGTGGCATAACTGCCGGGGGCAGAGAAGAGAATCGCCTCCCTGGCAAGCTAAATGTAAAAACCGGGCCCCCACTCAGCTCATAATTCGTTGGTTTTCAGTAGGTTGTTGTTTTTGTGCGTTTTTCGGAGTATTTTCCGGTGATACAATATTAGGGTTTAATTTAGTGTGGCCATTCACATCAGGATTCACCATCATTTCTCAAGTATTTTCTCAGTGTTGGCTAGTGGGCCCCCTGCAGTTACCAGTGGGGCCCTTTCAGCTAAGTTTTCCCCTGACTCGAACCTCTAGTTACGCCACTGACCACAACTTCTGCTGGTTTAAGCGTTGAGCGCTTGAATAGTATGCAACGCACTTTTCCAGGCCATTTACCGTTTTACTCGATTCTTAACTACCCTTGGTATAAGCAAGCCGGTAACCAGAGTGGGAGAAGACCCCTAGAAAATTTTACCCCCCTTGAAAAATATGTTGGACATAGTTTTAAACTATTGGACATAACTTTAAAAATTGGGCCCCTTTCGGAAAACTCTTCGTTCCTCCTGGTGTCCCAAGCTGGTTACGGGTCTGATTATAAGCCTTACGATATAGTGTTAAAAATTAATGTAAGCCGCCCTTGATTGTAAACTGCACTTGAACATAGGTTACCTAAGCGTCTGAGAATACTTCCGCGTACTAACACTCTTCGCATTTAATTGGCAACCCTGGTAATGACGCTTCACCACTACAACTGCCTTCTGTTCCTCATAATCCCTCCTTTGATGGATGTGCACGTGATGCTGAAGAGAATAGAATGTGAAGAGCTTGGTCGACAAAACGTGTGCAAGGAAAGACTGAGCGTCATCTATACCTTTCGATAAGGTAAATTAATAAAATATATAAGCTGCCCTTGATTATAAGCCGCATGGAATGATGAAAAAAAAACTTTATAAGCCGCAGCTTACAATCGAACAAATACTGTACGCATTTACTGTAGTATGTATTTAAACAACGTTACGTTTGAACTATACTCTAAGGTTTTTATCTAAAACTGTGATGGATGTTGACATCTTTTTGGCGCCATTTTATAATTTGGTTTTTCTTCACCAGAGCTCTGATCAATTTTCCCGTTACCTAACGTCTATTCCTGTTGTTAACACGAGATTCGGGTGATACTTGTTACTTGCCTGAACACTCGTGATTTTCTAGAAAAACTACAAAGAAATGAAGTTGATTGGAATCCTCTCAAAACATATGCAACAGTTGGATCCTTCCCGGTAACTATCTGCATCATCCAACATTAATTGAACATGCTTATTGTGTAGGTCTTTGTTTACACATTTAAATCACGTCGGAAGCACAACAGTCTTCTTAGGTTTAAGAAAAAAACTTATCCGCGAAATAACGCCTTTGATGCACAAAAGGTCAGTCACGCCCTTTCCAATTTTACTCTAAACCCGACGCTGCCAACACTGACAGGTCAATTGCTGTTGAATGAGCTGAGGCAGAAAAAGTGCACGTGCGTAAAATTCTGTAACGTCAGAGGTTTTCACAGTTTGCGAAATATGTCTTCACCGGAGCACCGTTCATTGGTTTGCTGCAAATTTATTGTAAATTTTCAAGTGTTTTTCGCTAATTTTCCAACGCCAACATGACATCACGCTAAAGCTCAAAGACCTAAACCAGGCATTTGTTTGCGATAGGTTTCTGGCTCAGATTTCACAGCATGGCAAAAAAACAGTGCTTTCTCGAGGATAGTCNACATTTGCTACGAAANATATCGTAGAGCGTGGGTCGATGCTGATTAAGCTACAGCGCCCACTGCAGACGATAATCTCATGACGTGAGTGAGCAACATACTTTGAAAGGCCAACAGCAATGTCCATTCGGACAAGCAAATCAAAGAGGTCGTCGCTTCAACAAACTCGGTTGCTTACTCTTCGCAAACCTATTGATTGGAGAAATGTTTTTGATACCTGTATTCACTTTGTTCGAGTGAGGTCTGCACTACACAAAGGACACGAAATCAAATTAAAAGCCAAAAGGCCGTTTCAGTTGATTTGATTTTCGTAGCAGTACGCCTCTATGTCTGTTGAGCCAATCGTCTGCTGAAAAGAACGCACAAACAATACATGTTGTTTGCAAAGCATTTCTCAAAACTGGTGGGAAGCGGCAAGAATCTAAGGCTACAGAGGCAAAATTGAAACGGCAAGGAAAATCACACATTTGTTGATTGGTTAAAAGGTCACTTTTATGCTTCATTCATCCACAGCATCATTGCAAGCGGCCACAAATTCTTGTCTCCAGAAGTAATACTCCTTTTAATTAAATCTTTCGTGCGTTTCCACTGCGCGAGCAGAGTTGGCGAACATACCCCATACACAACGTTGGTTTTCATTGTAATAATCACTTGTTTTTTTGTCGAGTCGCAAGCGAACCTTTGTATTAAAGGTGCTGGCTTTAAGAGAAAGGCAGCAGTTGAAAGCACGATTTGTGCTTCTAACATAGCAAGCAAGCGAGGTTTTGCTTCAGCAAGTACCTGTGAACAATGTGAGCTTCGGTGCAAAGTCGCATCGTAGCGAAAAATCACTTCACCATTACTGAAGCTCACCGGAAAATGTCAAGCGCTGCAAGATCAAAGCGAACTGTAAAGCGATGGTGCAGGCAGTTGTTTCCAGTTTTAACACTGTGTTTTGTTCAGCAGGATGTGATGTGGCGCGGGCTTTTGCATGTACGTTTATCTAAAACTGGACAAAACGCAATCGTTCTTCGAAAAGGAAACGTGCAGAAAACAAACAACAGGATTATTTACAAAAAAGCAAACACCATGAAAGTGTTCGTAGATACAATATCGGCGTGGAATTAAAAAACCGCGCATTCGAAGAAAGGCTACCTTCCTCGTCCGAGTTAACTCTTAGGTAATCTTTGCAACGGACGGCAAAGGTACAACTAGGCACTTCACGACAACAGTCAATGTACATACAGCAATGGGCAGATGCGGACAGACCATCGGATGCAGTAAAATCAGTAGACGAAGGTAAACACACAAGAAGCAACAATCAAGTGCAATGCTGTCCTCGCATCCGTGCCAGATGTTTCAGTATCACGGTCGTGGTCGACTCACAAAAACATCAGTGAACTGCACTGTCAACAAGCCAAGGTCTGTAGGACAGGAGAGGTGAAGAAAAACACGTGGTGCATACAAAAGGGGATTCTTAGAAGAAAGCTATATACGTAAAAACTTCTAAGTGATGCTAAAAGTCCACTCGACAATCAACGGAATGTGCTGGCGTAATGCAAAAACTAGTGATAAATTTCAGAAGTCGCGTAATATGAGCGTTGCATTGGCACGCGTCACTTGGCGTTTTCTTAGCCCCGGTTTCGTTTTAAAATGTAATTGCTTACGACTTAAAGCATTTGTTTCTTCGGTTGTAATTGGCGTAGAGCGGCTGTTCAATATGTTGACGGTTGACCGAAGCGCAACATATGCAGGCACTTTTTTGCTTTGCCACAACTCATAAAACTGAACAATAGCACCAGCAGGAAAACAACAATTCAGTTCAAGCCCAACAAAAACCTGATGATTAATAAAAAAAATTATAAAAAAAACTGTAATCGAAAACAGTAAGTGCATTGAAATCATCGTTTACCCTGACACGATTAATGCAGTTTTGCGAAAAAGAAAACAAGCTTAGATTCGGGACGTTGGTCAAAAAAAACAACACCATATCAGATGGCAAACGTCATCTTCCGCCAGAGCGAGCAAACACGTTAACAGTTTGACAAGAAGAGATCACCAGATTTGAACAAGCAGAAGAGACACGGTCGCAAACGCTTCATTGCTCGCACGCCAGGACTGTTCTACATAACGGGCACAGGCTGCTGTTCGACGTAGGTGTCGTTACGCGTGCCCAGCCTCTGCAGACGCTTGCTCTCGCGCATCAGCTCCTGCTGCACGTGCTCCGTCTCCTTCGCCGCGCCGCGGAACTTCAGCAGCATCCACTCGGACGTGATGCGCTGATTTTGCGCGCCCACCACCTCGGCCCGCGCCTTTATCACTTTCTTCTCCAGATCCTTCTCGTGCTTGTCGACGTCGGCGACGCACGCGCGAATTTTGCCCGTGTTGCGCGCGCGCGACTTCACCAGCTTCTCTTCGGCCTTGTGCAGCGACTGCTCGAGGCTTTTCCTGCCGTGCTCGTGCTGCCGGCACTTCTGGTAGAGCTGGTGTTCCATTTCGTTGTCGCGCTGCACGATGCGCGTGAACGAGCGCAGCAAGTCTTTGTTGCGGCGCAAGACGAAGTCGCGATGGTTCTGATCGAAGGTCTTCTCCCAGTTGCGCGTGCGCTGTTGGCTGGTCTCCTGCCTCGCGCTTTGCGCTTTCCGGAGCAGCACCTGTCTGCGCACCAAGTGGGCCTGGACGTTGCGCTGGCGTTCCTTGCGCTGCTTGTCCAATTCGGCAGCCTCGGCCGATTCCTGCAGCTTCTTCTGGGCGGCAATGTTGCTTTCGACCAAGTTCCTGTTGTCCGTTACGCGCCTGTCGCCCTCGCGGCTCCTCTCCAGCAAGTGCGACTTCTGGCTGGTCAGGACGGCGCTCGCTTGCCGACGTCGATTCTCCGATGAACGGTTCGCGCCTTCGGCTCTGCTCAGCTTCTTTTCCAGGTCGTTGCGATGTTGCCTGTCCTCGTTGATGTGGCGCTGCGCCTGCACGCGCTCTTGCCGCTTAAACTCGACGTCAGCAACGCGACCTTTCATCGCCTCCATGTTCATTTGAATCGAGAGGTCGGCCAGCTCTTTGGCGAGGTGGTGGGCTTCGTTCTCTTTCCTTTTCAGCGTTCCTTCGAACTCCTCGGTCAGTTTCCGAATCTGACTTTTGCGCAGCTCGAGTTCCGTGAGCTTCGTGCGGTACTGCCGTTCGGCGTCGGTCACCACCAAGCTGTTCTTCCGCAGCTTGTCCTTGGTCTGCTGCAAGTCGGCGTGCGCCTTAACGATGCGCTGCTTCGTCCTTTCTTCCTTGGCGTGCGCCGCGTCCGACCTCACTTTTTTCGTTTTCTCCATCGACTCGTTCTGCTTCATCTCCTCCTCGAGGATCTTCCTGTTCATCGTGTTCTCGAACTCGCGCATGGTCCGCAAGACCCCCCTCTTCTTTTTCACCACGTCGCCTTCGACGCGCTTCAGTTCGCGCTCCTCCTGCTTGTGCTGCCACATGTGGTCCTCGATCACCTTCATTCGTTTTTCGAATTCTTTCTGGTCGGCGGCGATGCGATTGGTCAGCGCCACGACGCTCATCGGTTCGCGGTCGCTGCGGGCAGCGCGAGGCGAAGTGTTCACGGCTTGAACCTTGAACGAGTGCGTGAAGCGATCGGAGTCGAGAAAGCAGGCGGGACCGAGCGTTCGTTCGTATTCCTGAAAAGCATGTTTCGTTGGAGGCGCAGCCTTTGATGAGCATCGAAAAATACACGGTTTTGAAAGAAAGCTAAAGTCTAAAAAGAACTATTCCAAAAACCTCGAAAGAACGAATCCCACGCTTTTATACTACGATTGACTCGTAGAAATATGTTTAGTGACAACTCGAGTTTAGCGAACACGTTGAGGGTGCAATGGTTTGGACACGTTTTTTGTTATAATAAATAAAGTAAAACATTTTCAAAGATGGCATGAATGTTTCTGTTTCCTTAAAAATTCCAAAAACATTAAATGGAAAAGCAGCGAAGATTTCAAAATAAAAGTGCAGTGCACAACTAAATCCTGTGAAACTATTTAATTTTTCAAGTTGGGTATATGACAAATATAGAGACTACGTTGAATTTAATCACAAAATTGTACTGCAGCACCATGTTGTTTTGTACATTTTTCTATCAATAGCAGGGGAAATTTATTGACTCCATGCTTCGAATGAACCACATGGTTGGAAAAACTCGCATGATTTCTCACGTAATTGCTTGTACTGTGATCTATGCAGCATGTACAGTAGTATGCAGTTGCACAAACAAACACAGTCAGCAGCAGCATGCTTTGTGTTCAGCTTAGCTGACCTTCTGACTGTAGTTACGCGACACAGAAAACATGCAAGAAGACAACAAGTTTCTTAGATTACCTTCAAAAAACGAGCGTATTCAACGCCACTCTGCTTAAATTCGTCATCTGTTCGTTCATTGTAAAACCCAGTTGAAGATGCTCGTGGACTGCTGGCTTCCCCAACAGGCTCCTTGGGGAAGAATGGCAGACTCACGCTGGATGGGCGGTTCACAACGTCATACCGGAAATTAATTTTTGGTTTTACTTCGAATGGTAAATTGGTAATCGTATGATATTCAGAAATAGCCTTTGGTCCTCTGTCAAGGTATGGGACATGCATGCCATGACCAAGATGAGAAGGCATGGTAGACGTTTGGACTAAATATCTTTTATCTGAGAAAAAAGATCAGGCTTACAAATCCTGCAAAAAAGACAAACACATGAGCATGTTGCACATATCTGAATGCCAGGAGTCAAACACATTTTTGCATTGCATATCTGCTGGTAAATAAATATACACCTTGCCATTTACTCCCAATCATAATGGTCACAGTGCTGTTTAACTGGTGAAGTCTTTCAGAAATTTAAAACTGTCCCTTGAGGCCATATAAAACTCACACTTTTGTGAGTATAACACAAATGAATCTAAACTCACTGCAGTCATTGAGAAGTTTATTTGTTACGACACAGCAAAGAAATGTGGTAGTGAACACTTCGTAACTAGGACACTGAAGAAACCCTAAAGGTATCCACTCGGCCGAAAACTATGTTAAATCAAATACAGCGTTTTCACGCATTAACACATGACAAGGGTTGCAAAGTGAAAATAAGATATACAAAACATGCGATTGACTGAAAAACCAAGCAAACGAAAGCATCACATTCTTTGAGATGATTGGCGAAGGTACAATAAAGCATATATCAAAACATGGTTAAATAAACACAAATTTGTCCATATTGTGAGATGAGATAATTTTTAAACTGTTCACAGAAAGTGCCATGTGTTAAGGTTTTCAGACTCTGTTCTATTTCTGTCCAGAGTGCAGTCTCTCAAAAAGAAATAGTCTTTTTCCATAATTTGTAGAAACCCTTCACATGAAATAATTTTGTTTGTCAGCGTATCTGGTTTGGCAATAATGAACACAGAAAAAATTGTCATATATTTTGGGCAACACATGGTGACGCTACAATCTAATTTGTGGATAAATTTTGCCAATTCCAACACGATAACGATTTTTATACAAAGGAGTAACGTGACATTAACTACAATTGCTAAGCGTCATCATTCTTAAAACATATTATTGTACAAAACGTTTATGGAATTGTTAGCTATATCTCATGACATAATACAGGATTGTAAACGACAGTAAACAATGGTATATTATTAGATTTTAAGAACTGCAATAAGAACGAATTTTCGAATTTTAAATTATAAATGAGATGAACGTGATATATTAGTTTTTACCAATTGCACATGAAAAGACCTGACTAATTTGAATAAGTACGCCTAGGTATTTGACACATGATATTTGACTCAACTACACATCATTTAAACACGTTTGAAACGGAAATGGCGCATTCCAGTTATCTGTGTTTCTCAACGACCTGCTAGTTAGCATGTAAGATGATTTATTGATAATAATTTCTGTGAACGCATCCACTTGTCCAATTCAAGAAGTTTAAAGTTCGCTGAAAATTGTAGTATGTCATTCAAATTTTTATCAGATAAACAAGGTACGTATCATCAGCATAAATTACAGTGGAAATTTTGAACAGCATGGAAAGGCATTTAGGCACATAATAAAGAGAAGTGTCCCTAAAACTGATCCCTGCAGAACCCCGCAAGAAATATTTCAAAACAAGATTTGCTGTTTCTGTCAATAACATACTGCTTTCAATTTGAAAGATAATTTGAAAACAGCTGCAAAGCGACCCCTATTACAGAAAAGAAAAGATATAGCTTTTCAAGTAAAACTTCGTGGTTAACAGTATCAAATGCTTATGACAGATCTAAGAATACTGAACAGGTCCATACTGTACAGCCCATTTTCACTATTAATTACAAGGTTAGAAAAAAATTTTCATCTGCAAAGGCAGTTGCACACTTTTGTCTCAAACCATACTGATGACAAGATAACAAATAAAACCCTTGTAATTATGCATATACTCTAGGTCTAAGATGTAATATGCTTTAAATATTTTATTAAATTGCAATAGCCTAGAGATTGGTCTATAGATACTACAATTTGTTTGATGACATGATATAAAAATAGGTGTAATTTGAGCAATTGTAAAGCAATCTGGACTGTTACTGGTACCATCATTTATACATCTATTAAAAATATGTGCAAGAATAAGAATATAGGAGCTAACACTGATTTAGATAGTTTAATAAATTTGGTTGAAATGTCACTATGTTGTAGAGCTTTGCTTTCTACAAGATTTTCTGTTAAAGAGAGAAATTTATCCTCAGAAGTTCCATATAAATAAAAAAATGAATTGTACGAATGTTGAACTCTCAATCCACTGAACAAACGTTTTTGGCCAAATTAGGCCCTATTTCACCAAAATAAGAGTTAAAGTCATTAGTGATATCTAATAGCTTGCTTATTAGATATGGATATAATTCACTGCAATTAATACACATTTTAATATATTCTGCTATAAACCCCATTTTGAAAAAATGCATATGCAATTTCATACTCTTCACATACACACCTGCTCACTGCATTTTGTCTAACTCAGTGGTCTTCAACCTTTTTTGTTCAATCGCCCCCCTACAGGAACTTTGCTCCAAAATCGCCCCCCACTTATGATTTTAGGGTTGGCAAATTTTTATTTGAAAATTGCCATGCTAATGAAATAAAGGGGCAGTTTAGTTAGTACAAAAAAACGAACAACAAAACGAATGCAATTGCATTTTTAAAAACAAACTACCAAAACACATTCATTTCCAAACACAATTGGTTCCAACCAGGGCTGTGGAATCGGAGCCCTGAACCGGAGCCCAAAAAGTTTGAATGGTGGAGCCGGAGCCTGAAATTTGAGTTCCCATTCAACAGACATATTTTGTATAGCAGCTAGCAAGTACAAATAATGCAATGGTTTTTAGTTTTCCAATGGACCAAGTCGTTCTGGAGCCGAAGCGAAGAATTTTGGATGCCTGGAGCAGGAGACAGACACTTGAGTTTCGGCTCCACAGTCCTGGTTCCAACTACTGCGAACCTTGCCCCTGGCTTTTATCTGCAGGTTTTTCAAAGCAGGTTTGAAATTGGTCAGCTTAAGTTGTATTGCTTTTCCACCGGTCTTGTTCATGTCAAGACGACTGCGATATTTATTGCGCATGTGCAGTAGACCTACTTGGTTGAAACTTGCTCAGCAACATATTTAGTGGAAAACTTCAGTGGTAATATTAGCTTAACTTTCCCCGAAACGTCCGGAAAATGCTCACTGCACTTGATCGAAACGTCTCACCACCGGTGATAATAAAATATGGCACAGGCTTCACCATCGCTGTGGTCGTCGATGAAAAGTTCGTGGATGTGGAATCGCATTCGCTTATGTTAGTTAACTGGCTGAACACTTCACCCAGTCACTTTCTATGCAATCCGACTTTTGGCGTTATTTCCACAACAGAAAGACTTTTCAGCAAATCTCAAACAGGTGGCGGAAACGATTTTTTTGGAAATTTTAGTTTAGCCAAGATGGGGTGGTTAGACTTGCCAGTATAAGCAGGGATGTAGTACTAACAACAAGGTTCGGGAACGCATCCAAAAAATATCTATTTCAAAACAACTTAAAACTCATTTTAAAGCAAAACGTGAAAAAGGTGTGGGAATGCCGTTCCCACGCGTTCCCGCCCCACTACACCCCTGAGTATAAGTTATCCTTTTCCTAGGCTACTGTACTGACTGTGTCAATAGTGACACACATACTGTGTCAGTAGATGAACACAGTATAGCAATATCTACAAGGAAAAACATAAGCACGTTTTACAATTACGGCTAACTTTAATTAATTTTGCTAGCCATAAATTGCTACGTAAATCGTCTCATAACAGTCATTGTACACGTACTTTTTAATAGAAGACACTTGGTTCCACTGTTTTATTCACATTACGAACCAAAGTTTATAAAACACATGAAAACGAACTACGACTGTTTTGCCTACGAAACAATGCTTTGGCAATGTTCTACCAAAAACTATATGAAGTCTTGTTACGGCAATTATAATAGTTAATAATAACACATACAGTTGGGGGGGTTTGTATCAGTTCACGGGGAGAAATCATTAGGCTAAGCTTAATCACAACTTTTTATTAATATTCTCAATCGCAGCCGAAGTCGATGTGATGATTCAGTGGCAGCAATGTTATGATTGTTGGACCATTTTTAGTATCTTCAAAAAAACTGACGTTTTTCGTCTTTAAGAAATGGAGTTCGGTCGATTAGGCATTTTCCGATTGCTATATCAGTATTGGTTGCTTTCAACCAACATGAATATAATAAAACGAATCAATGTATACTAGTGTATGCATAGGAATTTAAACAATACAAGTAGGCTATCATAAAACAAACTAATCCATACTACTCTAAACGAGAAAAGTCCAAAATTCCGCGCGTGTTGACATGCCTGTTGCAAATGTTATTGCTTAATGTCGTTTTTTTGACGCTACTCATGCAACGACTACTAGGTCAACAAACTACCAAAAATACCTATGTAACAGTTTACCCACTATTTTATCTTGTTTTAAACATTACCAATATACGTGAAAATTTGTCAGAACCGCAGTGCTTGGCTCCCAATCAGCCACACTCTCCGTGGCCTTGAATAGTTAGTGCAGTGAAGCGCTACACAAGACAATGATAGTTTGATTGTTACATGATCAGTCTTACATCGTGTTTTATAATCTTTTTACGAAACATGGAGTGAAAAGGACATCAAATGAATTAGTTCCAAAGTGGAAAATATAGTTTTTATTTTTGGAATCAATTCAGAATTTTGGTACATTCTAACCTGCAGAAATCGCGCCCCTGAAAACTGAAATCGCCCCCCAAATCTGGTAAATCACAAAATCGCCCCCTTAACGTATTAAATCGCCCCCAGGGGGGCGATTTCGCCCACGTTGAATATAACTGGTCTAACTGATGTGTGTGCCAGTACCAGTGTTATTAATTCAATTACAAATGTTACGAAATCCATTCATAAATGTTATGCATTCAACTAACATGTACATGGTTTACTGAAAAAAATATATACATAAAGAATAAAAAACTAAGCTATTTGAATCCAGGATTAATCAGTGTAATTGTTATTTTATGTCGTGTTATGTACAGTAAACCTGGGTTAATCCAGATTCGGTTAATTCGGATCTTCGCCAAAACCGGATAAAACCGGTGGTACGAATGATTTCTAACGTTTTTTTATGGTAACGAATGATTTCTAACGTTTTTTTATGGTTCAACGTCTTTGGCTTATCTGGATTTTTTAATCCGGATCTTCGCCAATACACATTTCGTAATCCGGATTTTTCTGCACTTCCACGCTGTTGTGTTCTTGAGTGCACTGACTGGTCTCAAGAAAAATTCGGCACCTTTCAGACGCAACACAAGAGTGCTCACGATCACCAACGAACGTTTACAGTTAAGATAACAACGGCCGCAACTGCGGCAACATTCGACTCGTAGAGACGATTATTACGTCACACACGGGCATAGTATATCACGTTGAATATAACGCTCGAGGCACGCCGCCGCACCACGGTTTCAGTCTAATGCAGTGGTTGTCAACCTTTTATGTATTGGTATACACTTTTAAATTTACTAGAAAACCTGTACACCCTTGCCATGCACTAAAATTTAGTGCTGTAAAAGTGTAAAATGTAAGCATTTTTACGCTGTAAATTTCGCTTTCTTAGCAGATTTTTGCGTGTCACTTCTCAGCATGCATGAATACCGAAATCTCACCCCATAAACGATTTACGTTTTTGATCGCATGCCAACAACCTACCTTTGCTAGCAAGGATTTTCTGCTCTTGTCGAAATAAAATGAAATAAAAACATACTCAATCAAGAATGTTGATTCTCTTATGAAACACGCCCTTGAAACAGGGTTAAAACCACATTTTTCACAACCAGCGGATGAAATTCAGCGGGAGCAATCACAGCAAATGAGATGATTTCTTTTTTTATTCATACTGGGTGTTGTACAAACTTCATGAGCAGGAAGATTGACTTTCATTAATTTTAGTGTTACGTGTGCCGTGTCCTGTCGTTTTCTGCGTTGTTGCAGCTACATGCGAAACACCCAAGTCAATTTCCTCATATGTAAATGGCTGAACAATCTATTGCAGAGAATTCAGATTCAAATAAAACCAAAAAGTGCCTTGAAAATCAGTGGACATTGGGTATCCTTGTTGAGAAAGGAAAACCCGCAACACTTGCCACAGGTCAAACACACGCTCTAACACTTTTCCTCTGGATAACCAGCGTGCTTCAGCATGAAATATAACCTCATTGTCTACTATCATGTCTTTGCACACCTCTGAAAACGTTCGATGCTTCTTTGAATGTGAGAGGATGAATTTCTCAATTATTAACATCATCAAGAACAATCTCTGGACCTGACCTCTGGTTATATTCTTAAATTAACCTCAACTACAAATTCTCAAGTAATCATGCAGTGAGTTGAAAAGTTTATTTTCGCCGAGATATTTCAGTTATTTTTCAAAATAACTTAAAAATTTTCGGTCATTTCTTCATTTTGGGACATTTTTGTATGACTGAAAATGGCATTATGACCAAATGTACTTGTAGCTTTTGAGACCGAGACTTGCAAAAAGGGTCTCAAGACTCCATCACTGATTGTCAGGTACTTCAAATAGACTTAACCAACCCTGCGTGAACAAAGTGATAAAAGATCATTTCGACTGATTTTTTGATTGAATTCAGTGTTGAAGCTTTTCCACTAGCTGTTAATGTGTAAATGTCTTAATTCACACAGAATTTTGTCCTTGCATTGCTCAATGTCTCATGCTATTGTCCAAATATTATAAAAACGCAATCCTTTCACAGTTTAGACCAGCTATGTTCAACACACAGTCCTACCCATTGGCACAGTCAAAGGTTTTGTGCAGTCTAGTTTAGGTTTTCACTGTAATATAAGTAGCCTACATTCTGGCAAGCTGCCCTATAATCTTACCTTTGACATTTTTGATGCAGGTGGTCCTCAGTGCCACTATATCACGTCTGTCCTGCATGCTGGGAGACGTTTTACTAGTTTTACTTTTTTACGTTTTTCTAATTATACAAAACGTTTTACTAGTTTTCTGGTTTCTCCCTTGTTCCATTGGCACGAAACTTAACTATGAAATCACACTTATGGCGTGGCTAAAGGTGACAAACAGCCGTTACTATTGCAGTCAGGATCCAAACGCTTGCTAAAGTAAGTCATTCAATGTACGGCCCACATTAACAGCTCATGCAATGTGTGGCCCTGGTTAAGAAAGTGACAAAAATTTTGGTTCAGTAGGCAATTACAGTTAGACGTAGCTGGTTTGGACTGTTTTGCCACTGATGATGACAAGACAACTTTTTAAACGTTTTATTTTCTTTATGATCTTCATGTCAAGACTTTTTGCAGGTTTATTTGAAACACATTTTCAAAACTTTTACAAATAACTTTATTGAATGATGGTATAAGAAAGAGCTACACATCTAGAGCACACATGATAAAATAAAAAATGTTTTGGAGTTAATGGGCTAACCAGAGAAACATCCATTATAACTAACCTCAGCACTACTTCTTTGGTCTTGCACACTTAGCAAACACATTTCACAAGGTTAGTTGGTCTGCGACCAGCCATACTAATTTTTTTCACCTTGGACCAAATGATAAATTTTGCAGCAAATGCTACTTTGGTGGCAAGTTAATGGCAGCATTGCATATTGGGCTTTCTCGTGAACCCACTAGAACATTGACCACATGGCTTAAAAAGCCACAAACGCCATTTTTCAAGTCTTTGGTATGATCCAACCAAAAATTTTACACAGTCTACCAGGTTTTAAAATATTTGCTTAATTCTATTTTGACCTCACTAAAATTTGAGGTAAATTTTTATCAGTCAATTCAAATTTCAAGCAATGTTTACTCAAACAACAAAATTGTTTTTGTTATGCACAAATGATGTCTTAAAATGATTGCAAAATTCAGACCACAGCAGTTTTATGAATAAAATTTTTGTTTTGCTTATCAAAAAACCCATAAGTATTAGTTTTGACCTTGAACATTTTTGATCACTCAATGGCTTAGTTTCGAAATGTTGTGCTACCCTCAATTTTAATCTTAGCTTCATGGAAAAAGTTTTGGTCACAATCTTATCTTGGCCCAACTACATGCTCTTCATTAAAGTTATTTAGCTGTCATCTAATGCAATCAAAATAACATTTTTCTTACACAAAATAACATAAAAATTTCATGGAGAGTTTAAAAGGGTGAAAAATTTACGCTGAGCTATCAAATAGACAAAGATGATGGGAAATTCTGCTACTCACTTTTAAACCTCTCATGGAATTTTGAAAAAAATTAAAGGATTTGCCAGTTCACAGGAATTGAGAGTGTTATTTAACAATATTGTTCGATTAGCTTGACATTGCTCTACTGTTTCAGAAGTCTGATAGTCTTTACCGAATCCTGATTTGGTTCATAACTTTACTTCATGAGCAACTAGCCATGTGGTGATGACCAACTTAGCACTTGACAGGTGACCACTGTTAAATGAATCACAACAATATAGGCACTCTTAAAACTGTTCTAGAACAATCCTGGCCTTAGGCACACAGCTTAAATCTCCTTGTTGCAATGCTTGGATTAGGACAGACCAAACCTTTAATGAGTAAAATTCCTACTTTATGTTTCATAAAGAGGTGAGTAACAGCCTATCCTAAAGCAAATATTGATGTATGTTTACATATGTTGACATACTTGCAAAACCAACGTATCTAAAACTACTGCTTAACACTTTAGGCACTGACATACATACTTACACAAAATGAGTTTTTATGGAACAGAGATAATGCAATGTGCTAAATCTTCTTCCGTGTGCAGATCCTTGGATTTGAGCACCTGATTCACTGAGAGAGATCCGTTGCAACCCAGAACACCCTGTGCAACTGTGTTGATCACATGGCAGCTCTTTCCCACATATACACAACACTTTAATCTGAACCTCATTTTTTATTAAAATATTTAAAGTATTGATCACATGCAATAGATTTATTTAACAATTGTCTGCAGGCCAAAGCCTGAATAATGCTTTTTGTCAGGGCAGTTGCGGTGAACACTCTTACCTAAGGAGTGCTACAGCGATTCACTCAGTGGCCCTGGATCAAACACCTAACCTTCCAATGGGAGGCGGACACTCTACCACTAAGCTAATTGCCACTCCAGACATTCGACCACTGAGCTAATCGCTGATTGAGATTATCCACAAATTAAAAGGCAACAGCTCAATAACCAACCACCTGTTTTGGGTGTCCTGCCATCTTTGCAATGATTTCTTGTTCGTGTTGTAAATTCTTGATAATCTCCAAATAAACTCAAGCAAACTCTTGAAAATTTGTGTAAGTACATACAAAAACTATTAACAGAAATAATATAGGGGAATGGTTTGTATCCATCAGCAAACTTTGCTGATAGATTCAAACCCCTTACCTACGTGGGGACTAGTTACTTGAATACAAGATATGTGTATGTTTTAACCATCATAAAAAGATGAAAACAGAGCCTAATAAAATTTGTGGTTGATTCCTTACTTATTTTACCTGTGGAGTGAAGTTACTTGAACAGAGCCTAGTAAGATGATTCCTTGAAAGCGTGCAGCAAATTTAGAGCTTTCAATGGTCAGAAACCTCAGATGTAAAAATTGAAGCACTTGTTTGGGCTTCAGTTACAAGGTATATATGAAACTGACATAAATATAGCAACTTGCAAAAACTGCCAAGCATCTGCCTTGTTGGACTTCAATTGCTAAATTCAATATTCCATTGCATAATTTTAGAACACAATTTACATACTTTCAAGAGAAAATTATTATAGCTGGTATTCAATAGAAGCCAAATTCGTAATTATACATGGCCTCATATCTGTTTCTTAAAAATCTATTCCATATAGGAATGTATGCCAGTACCCAATGTGCTAAGCCAGTGTGGAAAAAACTAACAAAAGATTTTGTAAACAGTGGGAATATTCTGATGCAGTGGTTTCAATATGCAACAGAATAATGAAAGAATACAGCTATCAGTGTTTCTTCAATTCGTTGATTTTTTTAATCAATGGGTAACACAAACTAAAGTTTCAGCATTGTCCTACAACCCTTCACTTTACCCTCAATGCAACTATCTGCACTGCTTAACTGTTTACAAACACTGAAAGGTCTCACACTGTTCAAAGAAAAAATATGACTTCCCAGAAAAATACGGAAATTTAAGTCTTGGTGGTAACATTACTTCAGAATAAACCATATATATATATCTACTTGAACACATGGCCCATGAAGGTATAACGTTTTTGGAAGTATTTCAAGTATTTGTATAAAATATTTCATCATTAACAGCTGAGTATTCCATATGAAAAGAAACTCAACAATATCATGTTGTTATGTTTCAATACACAAGATTTAACTCTTTAACAGCCGCAATTGGCCGGCCTTTTTTTGGCCAAAAATCGCCAGCCGCTAGAGGTAGAGAGCTGTTCAAACCCTTTACGAATTCAGCAAGTCTTCTATTTGAGATCGAAAAAAACGTTTTTCGTTTTCGGTTTGGCGTTTTCTGGAAGTGACGTCACAATGAGGGCATGTTTTCAAATTTTTGGCCACATTTACCTGGCCCTGGGCCCTAACCCATTGACCCATTCTTTTGAATCAAAGTTTTCTTGAAAACTAGGCCAAAATCTGTGTCTATAGAGCCCTTGATTGACCTGCTAGCATATCTGTAGCCAAAATTAT
>JGI24159J19872_10002235_pt1 | contig 22780 bp, 18 predicted proteins | sample Ectturendosymbi4_FD_19872 | JGI IMG/M metagenome (IMG submission 19872) | reverse complement strand
TCAAAACTTTTCAGAAAAGGCATAATTTGCCCTTTCAGGGCAAACTTTGGCTAGCCATAACTCGGCAGCAGATTGAGCTAGAGAGCTGTTCAAACCCCATAATGACTGGTGGCATTGTTTAGTTTAGAATAATTTTTTTTTAAATTTGGTTGGGGGGTTTTGGGCTAATGGGATCATGACAGAGTAATGTTTTTTGGTTAATTATATGATGTCATCATCCGATCCCATGCGCCAATATTTTGGCTCGCAGTATTTTTGGATTCTAGGCCGTAATACGCGTTTTTAGAGCCCTTGATTGAGTTAGTAGCGTTTCTGGTTCAAAAGTTAGGCCAAAAAACAGCTAATTGGTAAGGGGTTTTTCTTGATACTTTTCTGGGATTTCCCAAATTAATTTTACGTTTTTTTTACCCTAATCTTGGAGCCAGGAAAGTTAAAAACCTGTTCGCACCCTTCAAAGTCCCAAATAGGAACAAAAAAACAGCTAAACTAAAAAAAAATTTTGTGTCATTTAAATGGCTCCTGCGGGTCTTAATAGGAGGTCTGACAAAAAATGCTGTCATCAGCAAAAAATAACATAAACATCCTATCATTATATAAGCATTAAAAAAAAACAGACATCCTAAACTGAAACGGGGAGGGGTGTACTCAACGTGGTATGGTTGTTTTTTTTAATTGCAAACTACATACCTTCACGTGTCTTTAGAGGGTTTCAACAGCTCTCTAGCTCAATCTGACGGCGAGTTATTGCCTGCGGTGTATCTAAGCTAAGCTGTATAGGCATGATTAGTTATTAGTTGACAACAATTCAGTAGCATGTGCTGCAGTAAACACCTGAAATTATGCTTAAGAAATTATTTAATTATCTTGTATTATGACTAGTGACTAAATAATGTTAGCTTTTTGAGCAAGTTAAGGTCTTCGTGCAAGCCATGTCATGACATGCTAAGGATGGTCGTGTCATTTATGATAGAACAAGCAAAAGGTTATTTAATCTATGATGAACCATTTCTAAGTGTTTTACTAGCGATTTAGAAATTGTCATGTGATGCTCACACAACTTCACCATCCTTTAAAAATTGAGCTTTCAGAGGACCTTTGCATGACCCACTGCATTGATGTTAAAAAATCCATTGTGCGTAATGCTTGAAGCTTTATCTTGTTTCTTTTATTTGACATTTGCACCTGCTTATTTATGTTAAAATCAATGGGCTACTGTTTTATGAATGTGTATTACATTTTAACATTTTTGATACCATGTAGTTTTTCTGAAAAAATAGTGTGGTTACCAGGCAGTTTTTGACAGTTCATGTTTAAGCCAGTTTCAGAAAACACCCTTCAGTTGAAGCCCAAACAAGGGTTTAAATAGCTAAATCTGCTATTTTGTTTCATAGTTTTCATAAATATACAAAAATACCTGCATAAATATATGCAATTTCAAGAGAAAAAGATCACAGCCAGTATATATCCAATAGATTCAATATCCATATTGGTACATAGTCTAGTGTCTCTCCTGTAATTACCAAGCATGTAAAGATACTTCGGTCAGTAAAGAACATTTTAAGGAAGTTGAAGAATAACATTTGACAAGTAGAAATAATCAGATTATAGAAATGGGATTTGTTAAATGGAATGATGAAGTGTGCAGGATATTCATGTGTGAATTGCACATGAAGCAAATGCATTCATATTTTATAAACCACGTTGTTGAAAAGTACAGTCGTAGAGCATTGTTAAACTAAAGCATATCCACATTATGCTACTAACCTGCTGATGTTAATTGTGTTATAGATGAGGTGAAAAAATGCTAATGTTGCAAATATCTTTGCCATAATGCCTAAGTGACCTGCTACGATGGTTTCTGTTAATTTTGTTTATGGTGAAATATGGAAGTCCACAATGACTCAGAAATTGATTTGCCAATATCTGCTCAAGCTATGGCTGTTCTTTCAAAGGCTGCAAAACACCATGTGCAAAGACAGCAGATTCAGATTCTACAGCAAGACAAGTCTATTTTTAAAAGACAATTAAAGTCAAGTGGTGATCACCAAAGAAAATCGTTTTTTGCCACTGCACGATCACATACTCAATCAGCTCCTCCGGTGGTGCATCCCCTTATAAATTCATTTGCATACTCTTTCAGAGGTCCTTCAAGATTTCGTCCACCTCCCAAGATTTCAGTGTTTAAAGCAAATCAAGATGGTGAACATGCATACATGAATGAAGAGTTGTTGCAAGGGTATGAGGCAGCTGTTTCAGAAGTCAATCATGATGTGGGAGTTGATTTTAATCCATATGAAGACAGAAAGGATGTTAGAGAGCTGGATGATTCCAAACAAATATCTCCAGAGGGAAAACAGAAGCATTACCTGGACACTCCAAGTAATAAACTTTTTTATTGTTTTTTAATTCAAGGCATTGTTCAAAATTGAATAGATTTGTTCCTTTAATTTCTCTGAATATTAAGCTAGTAACTTATTACTGTTCACTGAAAATCTAGTGCCTTGATTAAATCCATACTTCCATCAAAGAACCAAAGTGGTTTCACATGATTTATGTAAACACTTTACAGGATCTGTGACTACTGGTTCAGATTGGGCTTGGGTTCGTGAAAGACTGGCTAGCAGAGAATCAGGTGCAACAAGACCAGACTCTTCCATGACATTTGCTGACTTTCTTGATTGCTTAAATCTTGACTCAGATGAATATGACACTGACCTTGAAGAAGAATTCAATGATTATGATACCAATGATGATGACCCAACCGGAATTTGGCATTACAGAAGAATGTGTCATATACGAGGTTGGTTGTGAGCAGAAATGTGTCATAGGATCAGCACAAGTTTACAGTAATGATGTAAGATTACTTGACATTTCAACTTGGTTTCAACAAATGCTATCTAATCTTGTCAATTTACTTGTGACACAGGAGTTTACTAGTACCAATTCAAATTTTAGCTTCTTTTTTATCAAAATTCTCTGTTAGACATGTTTAACCACAGTTTTGAATCCAGTTTTGCAATACTCTGCTGTATTGTGCTTAAAAGTTTCTACAGAAAATATTTTTTAAAAGTTATTTTAGTAAATACCACATTCAAGATTTTAGCAGACTTTGCTTTGACATGACCTGAATCTCACTTTTAAAAAATTGTTTTCAGGCTTAATAAGGCAATGACTGCAGCAGTCTGGATTAACACCTGTATGTTGTTGTCACTAAACTTCAGAGCATTTTGCAGTTTTTATAATATTAGATCGGAGACAATGTTTAATGGATGGTGCACATTGTATAAAAAAATCTGAATCAAAGTTTTTCTGCTTTTTGTTAGAACAGAGGCATTCAAAATTTCATCTCCAGTTTATATAATTTTTGGTTGACATGGATATGAAAAAACTGCTAATACTGCTGCAAATGCTAGTTTTTCTACAACCTTAGTAAACATTATAATCTCTAAGTACACAAAAATGCATCTTTTTCTATTGTTTGTGATGTGTCGTTGGTGGCATTTAAAAATATGTGTTTGATTTCCCAATCTCTGCATTTACGATAGTGGCAAAAATAGTTCCTCTTTTATCTAGAATGGTTTATTAGAAGTTATGGATTTGCGTACAAAAATTCACTGCAGTTTTTATCTATGCAGTCAGTACGTGCCAATAATAATTATGGGTTTTGCTCAAAAATGGCGTTTATGAAACAGGGCTGTGCCAGGTAGGTTTATATTAATTACTGTGTCACACACTGAACAGTTTGATTTCTGATCCAGGCAGTTTCACGTTACAATGGGGGTGCAAAAATGCCGTCGCGCCGCGCGACCAAGAACTAGGAGTGCGCGACCGGGATTTGCAGCGACGTAGCAGTGCCTAGTGCTTAATTTTAAGTACAATATTATTCTTAGAGTTCTATTTATTGTGGTGATAATGAAACGCTGCGCGCGGAAATATATTTTTTCGCAGTTTTTCGCAGTTTCGCCTCTGGCATTTCTTTCGCTGCCTAGTCCTATCCCATTTCCCGTACTATGCTTTGGGTTAAGCGAAATGACGTATTGACGCCACGAAAAAAAGACAAGTGTAACATTGTGTATAAGATAACCTCAGTTTTTGACTGATGAACAGTCAGTTTAGGGAATTGTCAAGCTTTTATAACTAAAAGTTTCTGCCCGCTTCCAACATTCACAGAAAATTTTGCACCCAGGCGTTATAAAAATCCTAAATGCAAGTGCAAGGATTTTCTAACGACACAGAAAGAATGTCAGCTTTAGCAGCGTGGTATGCCACAGACTAACACGCTGAGATGATAACTGATAACTTATTGTTTTATTATAATTTGCATCCAGATGTTGTAAATCCAGTTTTTAGTATTACTTATTTATTGCCAAAGTGACAAGATTATATTGTTATTGAAATCTGCATTTTATACATATCCAATTTCACAAAACCAAAAATTACGTCCTGAACTGAGAAATTACGTCGCCTTTTTTGGAAAACAATTATAAAATCAGTGGCAGAGTGAGCTACTTTTTCAACTGCAATTACCCAATATATTAAAGGTTTTATATTTATTGAAAGTTTTTTTCATGAAAGGTTTTCATCGTAAATAAAACAATTATAAGTACTTCTTGATTTGTTTAGTTAAATTACAATTACTTGATTTGTCAATTACATTTCGATTACATCTATCAAAACAGAAAAAAACAACAGTTTGTAAACTTTTTTTACGAAAGGTCAGAAGAAGTTTGCATTGCAATTTGCAATTTCGAAGGGCAGGATTTAGTTACGTGTTGGAAAAAGCTTTACTAGTGATTTTGAAACATTTTTTACGAAAGGTCAGAAGACGTTTGCATTGCAATTTGCAATTTCGAAGGGTAGGATTTAGCTACGTGTTGGAAAAAGCTTTACTAGATCCTGTAGAAGGTAGGATGGTTGCAGTCGAGAAATTAGTGATTAGTAACGTATTTTAACGCCAATGAAATTGTCCAGACGTATAGCAGTGCATTTGAAGAGCATGAATAAGTGTTAACAAAGTCTTGCAAGAACAAATTACTCAGTGCCAAAATATTTGCAGCATTTGAGAGCACTATTTCTGATGGAGTTGAAGTTTCTTTTGAAAAATGGGAATTATCTTAGGGAATGTGTAGCGTCATTTTACAGCGTTTTTGAGTCGTGCGAAAGTACAGTACCAATACTTTAAACGTTAATGTTCAAGTGTGTGAACCCTTTGGCGAAAAATTTTTAAATAACCATTTGAAAATATTTGTTTTTTTATTTTAAAATTTGCAAAGTGTGCTTGTAGCGCTCACGTGCCATACAATTTTTTGCTAAACGTGTGTGGTGATTGCCAGTGCAGAAACGTGGGCTGACTTGCAGTCTTTTGGCCGGACGCCAGTTTTGCCTAAGTGTTGTCACATTCGAGAAAAATTGCAATTGCGTCCATCCCTGTGTGGAATGCAGTACCTAAGATCGCACGTGGAAATAGACTGTTCAGAACTTATGCACAACCAGATACCGAGGTTATATCCGATAGAGTTGATTTTCGCCTATATCTTACGCATCAAGTTGAACTTTGCTCTGTTTGAAATAACGCGCCGTAGATGGCTGCTTAGTTAATTTGCGTAAGACCCGGTTTTTCTTATGGTGAAGTGAACTCTGATTGAGAGTATTTGGTTGAAAGAACTAAAACAAGCTAGCGTGGTTTTTCAGCAGAAAAACAAGTAGGCAGTGTTATGGTAAAAATCTTCAATTTTTACTTAGACGTTTCCATTATTCCGTACGAAGCAGAAAAGCAAACACGACAGGCGCAAAGTTTCCTACAGTTTTGTTGCGCTTTTGTTACTGGGTGAAAGTAAGCAATCTATGTGTTGAAAAGAAGCATGGCTAAGTTGGGTTTGTGCGTTAGAACGCCAAGTATATAAGACTGGTTTGAAGCTACGTCTATTTTTCAATTCTCGTTGCACTAACTTGTGGTGTTTTGCTTTTATTTCAACAGGCATTACTCCTGCTCAGCAGGTTATTCGGAAATTATCCAAAGAAAGTGTCAACTTTCAGTTGAATCACAGGTAACATTTGGAGTTAGTTTTGTGTTGCGCTGATTTTTATACTAGCATAAGCTAGTTGTGTCGTTTTGTTTAAAGTGTATGCTGCGATTTTAAGTTTCAAATACTCTTTTTTGACGCACAGTTCATGATTTGTTTCTTCGTTTACTTGTAGCTACGGTAAACATCGTGCAAAGCTCTGTATCGAATGCTATAGCTTTTGCTAGGCATTGCTTAATTCACTTTGATTTATTCCACGCGTCTTGGGATGGACACTGGTTTGCATGTGTGTTTTTGCACTTCGCATTTTAAAATTTTCTTTCTATTTACATCTTGATTGAATTTGTTTAACTTTGGTAACAATTTTTTGGAATAACAGCCGATAAAGTCACATTTACAGAAAGATGGCAGGTGAGACAAGAACAAAATGCTCAGTTATTTTGTCGGCATTGGATTTCGTAGCAGGAATCTATCTCCAGGTTATATAAAATTTTTAAACTGCGTTTGCTGTGATCAGATGTTTCTTACCACAGTTGATATTCTCGAACTACTTCAGCTTTCTCTCAAATATACTAATTATGAAAGCGTTAACAAACGGATCACGTCTCTTGTATACATCGGAAAAAATCTCAGATTTCTTTGAAGTGTGAATTAAAGGTATTTTCGATAAGAGGTCTTGGTATTTAACAAGGGATCATGAACTCCTATTGTTTGGCGATAAATCAAATTGGATTTGGGGAAAAAGCAACGTGTTGGCAGAACTTAGTTAACAACAGACTTAGTGATGTTTCGAGTAGCAGGCTGTTGGGAAAATCGTTCCAATGTCTGATTTGAATCGCCGGTAGCTTTCGTGATCCTGACCTAAGGAAACCACGAATCTAAGAGTGATTTTCAAATGTTTCCTGCTCACAGTTTGCAAAGGAAAGTTTCCATTTTGGTCATACACCAAACTCAAATGATTGTTTTATTTTTTAATTGAACAAAACGACTACCAGAAATGTTACTACCGTGAATTCAAGAGGCGCCAGAAATTCAAGGCCTGGTCGGATGCAGTTTTGTATTGCAGTTAGTTGGTTCCTTAATGTTCTGCAATTTTTTTCTGCTGCTGCACTCAGCTATATGAATGCATGAAAATTTATAAGATCTTACCAACAAATTGAAAATTCTATTAGCTTTTACGGAAAGAATATGCAAAGGAATATCAAGAAAATAATGTGAGGAAAAAGATACCGGCAAGCAGCCAGAGTAGAATCTGATCAATGAAATATACATGTAGATACATAGCAATAGCGTTTTTAAGAAAACTTTCTTTTCCATGTCAAATACAAAAGACCATGCGCAAAATTTTTTTCAAAGTTTAGGTGGTATTGCAATCTTCATGTTGGTCTGAATATATGAAATCATAGTCGTAGAAAAGTAAAGCTATAAAGGCATTTGGTCAACTTCTCGATATTCCGGTATGATGTCTTACAGAGCTTTTCGTTGATTTTTGCCTCGATGCATCTGCCTGTAAAAAGCTTGGCAAAAACAGCGAGGCAGTAAGTGAACTTTTCCCAACTGCAAGGTTCAGCCGTGCTGAGTTGGTATATAGGCCTTACTGAGTGTACTAGTACTAGTACTAGTACTGGTGTGTTTGTGATGAATCACCGTTCCTCAGGACTTTCTCATTTTGCCCAAATATGTCGCTGTCAGTTACAATATTTGAGTGTAAAATTGTCAATGTGTTTTTGAGTCTTGATCGAAAGCTTTCTTCTGTCATTGTTCTGAAGCCTGTCATAGCCTTTCTTTTACGCAGAAATGTAACTACAAAATATATGACATAAGAAGTGCATGAGTTTTCTAGATTGTTGACTCGCTGACATATCAAAGAACTGATTCCGCTAAACGTTTTCAATTTTCTTAAGTCTTTTGAATCTCAATGTAGTTTTTGCCATTTTCTGGAAATTGCACATGTTGCTGATCTTGCCATTTTTTCCTCTCAGGTGTTTGAGTGTTACGGACACGCAAGCATTGACAAACGGATTAGGCCACAACGCTTTTGTTAAGAGTCTCAACTTGTCAGGCAACTCGATCGATGATGCTAGTGCTCGTCACATTTCCAATATGCTTAGGTAAGTGTGCAGCTGCTGGCAGAAAGACGTTCAAAATGTAGCACAACCGAAGTAGAAGCTGAAAACGTCGTTTTAATGCGATTTCATTTTTCGTTTAACTGATGACAGTTTCCTAGTTTTCAAGTGAATTTTTTATTTGTTCTTCTGAGCTAGTTGAGTTACAGATGTTTTTGAAGTACATCCCCTTGTCAAGTTTAGTAACTTTTTTTTGCTCCTTCATTATCGAACTCCACATGTGGTGCACTGGTGCAGCAATGAAATTATTATGCGGCATAAATATGACCTCTTGTCACAAGTATTTCTTGGCCTTGTGTTGTGCGCAGCAGGGCAACGACCTTTCTTGTGTCGGTCGTGATCATCTTGTCCTAGAACAATGTCTATTGTTTTATAAAAACAAACCATTTCTCCGCCCTACCCACACGAAGGCTATAGTTATGTATTGACAATCAAACTCCTACTTTTGTTGTGACATCCGTATCGAATGACTGTGCCCCGCTCCAAACGTGGCGCAAATGTCACGACCGTTTTTATTGTCACAAAAGATAGAGCTTCGCTTAGCCAGGCATTGTGTTGGCATAATTATTTGTGTGTGGTTAGGTTGTACTCCGAATGATTTTATATCTGTAGCTGGCCAACAACGCAGGCCGTGAATATTGCGCTTGATATAATTTTTGTAAAAGTTTCACTAGAAAGTTAAATACATGACGCTTTTCCTTGCACAGTATTCCAGCGAAAAACATGCTGAATTAGTGTTGCGGTTAAAATTGCTCTTTTTGCACGAGAAGAAACTTTTCTTTGCGCGAAATCCACTAGAACTCATAGAATGCTTGCATTCAGATCAGAGGGCAACTCTGCCCCGGACTTCCCAACAACTTAAGTGTTTTTTTCGCACAATCAAAAATGCAACACTTCATTGTAGATAGCGGTAACCAGGTATTTAAATCTTCAAATGCATTGCCACTTTTCAATTTTTTGAAACGTATTCTCCCACCGCGTCAGTGCTTCTGTTTCTGATGAAAAAAAATTATGAAAAAAAGCACAATAGACGTGGAACACAATATTTTTCGACAAAGGCCTATGATTTCCGTTTCTCTTATAGCGTATTGGCCCCATTTATGCTCGACCTAAATAAAGCAGTTCTAAGAGAGGAAACGCGATGATTTGTTTGTTCCTAAGAATTATTGCCTGATGTGGAAGCAATAGGAGTGGATGCTTAGAAGCTTATGAAACGTTAAAATAATGTCAGCGGCGCATCAGGTGGAAGTCAAAAGGTCGTGTAGGTGAGGTACTTGCTGACCTTTCTAGCAATTCGCTTTGTTATTTTAGCCGGTGCGCATCGCGAGCCACTCAACAGGATTGACGCGATCAAGACCTTGTTAACATATCGCTTCCTCCTGACCCAAAACTGCACACGAGATACGGTTTTGTGTGTCTGCTCTGACTGACTGCGGTGACAGATGGCTTTGTTGCATGCAGAAAAAATACCAGCATTAAAAAAGTCGACCTCAGCAACAACTACCTCGGGTACAACGCGGGTCTGTACTTGGGTGATACACTGCGCACCAGCTCGTCCCTGACGCACCTGTGCGTCAGCAACAACAAACTGAGAGACCAGGTAAATTTCCGAGAACTAGCAGCTCACTCAATGCCTGCGTGAGTTCTGGGCCCGTTTCTTGTAGCCGGGTTGATCCAGTTTTGAAGACGAATATTAGTCCAGGCAAATATACTGGTCTTTTTGATAAAAACTGAACAGGTCTCACGGTCTTTACGTAAAGATATTTCTATCTAAGATTGATCAAAACTATAAGCTGGAGCGGACAGGGTTGATGCAGATTCTTAAAAGTTGCGGAAGGTCNTGTTTAAAAAAGTAAAATCAGGTGTTCAAGTAGCTCGGTACCTACAANCAGGACTGCTGTTTAGCCTAATTCGAAACATTTTCTGAGATTGCTTCTGGGAAGACCGGGGAATTTCAACCGGTGGAAGATAAATTGTTGGAAAGTCTTGGAGAAGATGTATGTACACAAATACAGAAAGCCTTCCGCAAAGTGTATTTCGTATTGAGGCTGATCGCAAAAGTCCAGTTCNAGAGGAAGAGATAGTGAAAAAAACATTTGGATACCAACTTTAAGATCTAAAAAAGTTNAAAAAACGTTTGTTTTTTTGGTAATTGTGTGAGTTCCACTTCTCGAGAAGGATAAGTCGGAAAAGGATTTCGTTGTGGAACAACGTCGCGACGTTAAAGTTGGGACAACGGGGGAAGCGCTTTGTGTGACGCTCGGAACGACAGCTCTTAAGAGGTAGCAACAGTTCGAACTTCTGGAAACAAAAGAAAAAAGCGTTTGCAAGCGTCTACTTCAAAAAATTTATCTGTGCTGCATCAGTTAACCGGCAAAGATACAAACGGTTTAAAAAAGACACGAACAACTGAAGTTGTTTAGGTGTTCTGGAGTTCCGAAACCAAACCTTGACAAAAACTGCAAGGTTCATGGCCCCATTTATTGATGGATCTTTTTCAATATGAAGGAACAGTCAAACCTGATGTCGTCAGTTCAATTTCGGGAAATTTAATGGTAGTTTCTCTTTTTGACCTTTTCTTATGTGTCTGTTGTAGCTGAACCGTAAGCTTTTGCTAGCAAGCAAAAAGTTGACCAGCCTGGTTGATACACTCTGCAATTGTTTGAGGTTTGAATGACGAAAGCCGAAGGTTAGCGTTTCCATGTTTTCAGTTGTTTTTACTTCAGAAAGACACCAGAAAAAATCACATCGAAAAGAACAATATTGCGTAGATCGGGCGCGCAGCAAAGTTTGCTGTCTTCTGTGTTGTCAGCCCCCGATCGAAGACATTCAACAAATATATTACCTGAGATCGTGTCACTTCTGTGGTACGCGGCAGTACTGTGGGCGTGAACTTAGGTTTCTTGGAAACTTATCGATACAGTAAAAATCGTTGATTCACAGAACACCACGCCATCTATTTCCGTGCATGAACACGGACGTCGTGTAAACCGTTTCGCTTCCTCAGCCCAACTGCACAAAATTACCACTTTTAGGCGCAGCCGTTGTTTTTACGCAAAGTATGACATGCAGCTTAATTATTGTTATTTTTTTGCCAAGCTCAGGAGGCGTTGCTTCTGTGCGAAGCTCTCCGCAACAACGTAACGTTGATGGCGCTCGACGTCAGTCGCAACTCGTTCTTCGACGAAACAGGTGCGTCTTTTGAAGTTTCAGTACGATGGACGAAATCATGCTGAGCGAGATGAAAACAAAAAACAACAAAAAGAAAATGATTTTCACGATGTTTTGCTGTGTTGCTCCCAGTGTGCCTGTGCGACCTCTGGTTTTGCAGACTGCCAGCAGACTTGTTGCCTTGCGTGCAGATTTAGTTTGCGGCGAGCACACAGCTAGCGCGGACCAGCTGGGTGGACATGGCCGGGCATTAACTCAATTGCGAACCGAATGTACTGGCAACATGGCAAGTCTGTGGCCCCTTTCCATCATAGACGCATGCAGGCCGGATTGCCGCTGCCTGCCGTTAGCGACACAAATTCTTACATTGAGACTTCTTAGTGCGTCCTGTTTAAAAGCTCGCATTCGTCGTCCCAAGCAGAATTGCCCGATGCGTCTGTGAACGCTTGTGGAATAGACCTGGGTCAGGTTTCGTTGTTTTCGCAGGTGAAGCGTTTGCTGCAGCGTTGATGGACAACCGAGCTTTGACCAGTCTTAACTTATCCTGGAACTGTATGGGAAAGCTCGCGGCCGCCGCTATCGGGAAGGCGATCAAGGCGAGGCTTCTGCGTTAAAAGTTCTCACTTCGCTTGGTCGTGACAGGAGTGGATTGCGAATTTAACCGTTTACGCTTCAAAGAAATGTAGTAAAACTCACCTTTCAGCAAAAAAACTAACAAAAAACTCTGAATTGTCGCCGCGCTGCTTCAAAGATCGTGAAGAGATTCATCTTTTCAGGTGAACAAGACGCTGCGGAGCCTCGACCTATCCTGGAACGGCGTCGGCGACGACGGCGCCGCGCTGCTCGCGCGACCGCTGCGCACCAACAGCACGCTCAAGTTGCTCAACCTCGCCGTGAACCACATCGGACCTTTCGGGGCCGAGCGGTTGGCGGCGTGCGTTTGCGGCGGACGCGTCGGGAAGCGAGTCAAGAAGTCGAGTAGCGGTCTGCACACGTTGATACTCGACAGGAATCCTCTGGGGCGCAAGGGACTTGCTGTGAGTTGTCGCATGGCCTGATGGCAAAAGGAATGCTTTAAAATTTGCGTTTAATTGTTTTTGCGTTTGTCTGAAGAGGGCGCGGAAGCGTGTTAACATTGGTTTTCAAAGTAATGCAACAAACCTCCCGGAACGTTAGAAGGATGTGCGAAAACTCCGTGACTTCTGATCTATGCTTACAAATAATCTTGAAACACTTAATAAATAATCCTGAAACATTAAAAAAATCTGATGTGTTTACAAGTAATCCATTCAAAAAATACTGTCGACAAATAATTGTAGAGGAACTGAATCTTGCGATAAGCTATTTTTGAACAAGTTGAAACTAGCCTTGTACACAGTATTGTTCGTCTCAGTGGCAAAGCACGAGGATCGCTAGTCGTTTTGAGCAATGTCGGGTAGTTTCAAGTCCGGATTCGACTCCAGTCTGGACTCGGACAGTAATTTCATTGCCATATACTCGGACTCGCCAAACTGGTGTGAACGGAAATTTATGAATCTACTGGGAGCTTCTCCGTTTCTCAGCCGCTTAATATGCTGCTGCATTTTCTATGTATGTAAAGGCGAGCTGACCGTCATCGCCTACAATACCGGGATAAACCAACGAATTCTGAAATTCCTGATCTCCTTGTGATTGGAGAAATACTTCGTTGGCGGAGTTGGGCTCGGCAACGAAAAAAAATCGAAATGAAATTTGTTCTAGAATTTCTTTTTAAAAAAAGGAATATGTACAGTTTTAGGGAATTAGTCAGTTAAATTAATTTCTTGAAAACGTTTTTTAAGCTTATATTTTATCTGAAAGAATGTTTACAGTGATTTATTCAAATACAACAAAACTTTTACATGGTGCAAACGGGCCACTATGGACCAGAGCTCATCGTCTTAAAATGTACCACAGATGTTCGTGAAACATCTGGAAACCAGTCAGAAACTTGTGGACTTGAGCATCAAGGAGGTCGTTCTCACCGCCGAGTTGCTGTCATCAGTGCGCGCGTTGCTCAAGTCCCGGCGAATATCGATCTTCTTCGAAGGACAAACCCAAGACGAAAAACAGGTTTGTGGATCAGCAATGTCTGCTGCTGGTGATTGTACAATCAACAAGTTCCTTTAAGCTTCACTTCCATGTCTTGTTGCATTTTGGCATTTGTCTTGTTGCGCCCACCCATGGTCGGCCTACGTTAAGACTTATGAGTTTGTCCCGGTGTCAAGCGAAATTTCTGATTCCACACCATGTGCGCATGCAGAGTAATATTCTACATATCATATACGCTGAGAAAACTGACGATTAGGGCTGAGGGTTTGGTGTTCAGGTAAGTGTGTCGGGTTAGAGTTTATGTTAAGTTAGAAAAATAAAAATAATTGAAGTCTAAGACTAAGTCCAATATTTTTCAGTGGTTATAGTTATTCGCGTATTGTAGCTTGTTGTGGCTATCTGACATATCTAGCCAAAAAGTTTTAATTTAGACACCACCCCTCAAAAAAGTAATCGCCAAAGTTTATTCCGTTGCTCAGAGAAGCAAAATAACCGATAACAATAATAGGTCAGAAATTTTGCTTGACACCGGGTCGTGTACTTGACGAGTAGTGGAGCTGAGTTGTGGGGGGTCCGGTTCTCTTCACAGCACAACATAATTGTCCAGGCGCTGTATTACTGAATATTTGCCTGTCACGGGCTGCTGTTGATTTTCAAATATTTGCGCCACTGCTGTTACGAGGCCAAAAGTTACCGGATCATGTGATTTAGTGAAGCAGCCCTGATCTCCAGATGCGGATTTCCAGCCAATAACTGCTCACCCATTTCTTTAAAAGTTCGCTCGAGGCGGCTGCCTATTTCACCCAGCGTGTAATTCGATGTCGCCTGGCGTCATATTTTCTACACTGCGAGTAATCGTTGTGTCGTTTGGTGGCAGGAATGTGCCATGCAGTCGGTGGTGGCCATGCTCCAGCGTGTGTGCATCAAGAACCGCGTGCAGGTCTCCACGTACCTTTCATCTCTCAGCCCGACGGGCGCGTTGCCCCCTAGCACGATGCTGACTGCCATGCGTGAGTTCAAACACGTGAGCGAGGTATGTATTGCTTGTGATGAGACCGACGTTCAGCGATATGAAAATAATGGTCGATAGTATTTTTTTGAAGTCCATCGAGCAACAGTCAAGAGAGTTTGGCTCCGCCAAGAGAATTTGTTGCATGTCAAATAAGCGTTGATGAAGTTGTCGAAAATTGTGTGCAGTGCTGAATATCCCGAAAGTTCAGCCATGGGTTTCATACTGACGTTTGTCGCGACTCTATCGTATATTGAGCATCTGGACCTGTGGTCCTAACTTTGACACTACACGAAACAGTTAAAAAGATGGGCCCAATTCGGGCGTACTTACCTCTTTTGTGGTTTCACCGTAGAGAAGTGTTTCTGGTTGGGGATTACATTATTTGCACCTTTAACGATCGCGATATAATGAGGTTTCACTGTACAATGCATTTCTTATTCTGAAACACTCAAAACCCCCAAAATCTAATCATGCCAATGTCAATACCCCCTAGCGGTATTGAAACGAACTTGTATCCGAAATGCAAAAGTAAATTCTAATCTTGTCCCAGTCACCAATGAAAATATGAAATACAGTAGGTACATGACAGTGACGTAGCGTGGACGATTTGACTACGCATGCAATTTTTGGTTTGTGTCTCGATGACGGCATGATGCTCAGTTAACGGCGGTACGATATTTTTGCTAAAGCTTTCCAAGCAATGTGATTCAAACACGATGCCTTATATCTTGGAATTTCAGCTTTTGCTCGCTTGCCGCTCGGAATTTCTCACTGCAACACATGTTTGCACAGGACCGTAACTAGTGGGGCGCGAGAGCCCCTTGGACAAACTATTGGACATATTTTAAAAATTTGGGCCCTAGAAAACTCTCCGCCGCCCTTGGTGTCCCAAACTGGTTACGGGCCTGTGTTTGCCTCAGTTTTTTTGACATGGCAATGCCATGAAGTTCACTTGGACTTAAAAAAAGGTGCTTTTCGTGTTATTCACTGTGATAACCACACAATGAAGCAGCAGATTAATAACCATATTTTTTAACTCTTGTTCTGGAGTTTCAATGATACGTTACAAGGTGTTAAGAACATTATGGCTAAACATAGGTGTACCATGGCACTGACAGCAGAACAGCAAGTTACCAGGAAGTAACCACCACAGCACTTATTAAGATAGCTGAATTGCGTAAACCTTAGTGGTAAATGAACATTTTCTATATAAAAAGACATTGTTCACACCAACATTCACCATGAGGAGATCAAAGCATAAGAAGTATACAAACACAGAAACACTACAAGTAATTCGGATGTATGCACATATGAAAGGTTCAGGCTCACAACACAAATAACAGTACTTATCAATTTGCATTTGCACACCTTGAATAGTTGAACTCTCATAACACTAAACAGTTTAGGTTAGCCCAGAGGTGGAAACACTAACTGCAATACATCACATGACATTTGTCTCAGCAAATATTGGCATCACTGTAGCATTCAGTTAAGGAGGTAAACTGCACAAAACTTAGGATGCAGAAGATAAAAAATGTTTTTCATTACGGTTATGGTACACATCTGTAGTATAGGGTTGCTAAATCACTGGAAAATTTTTCAAGGACATTTTCTCGATTTGTGACCATTGAAATTTTGCTTCACAACTACTTTGAATACTGCTTAGACAGGGCTTTTTTAAGGCGTTTTACGGACCCGATTCGGTTCCCTAGAATTTCAAATCGGGTCCCTAGAATCAGAGAAAATTATCATCGGGTCCTTAAAATCAGAAAATCGGGTCCCTACAAATCCAAACCGGGTTCCTAACATTTTCCTTAAAAAAAACCCTATTGTTAGATATAGTGATGTAGCACATTTTTTCAAACAAACATTGCTGAATAACAATGGGTACTTTTTATTACACAGCTGTTTAAGGGGGAACAAATCCACACGTTATTCTGTTGAGTTACTTTGTTTAATTTTGATTCATGAATTTAATCAATATTTCAGTATTGAACAATTTAAAAACTATTCAAGGATTTTCAAGGACAACAAAATATTTTTCAAGGATCAAGGGCATAACCAGTTTTGATAGCAAATTCAAGGACAGTGCTTGGTGCTCAAGGACGTGTGGCAACCTTAGTGGCAATACCAACAGTCAATTCTCAAAGCTTGCCCATAACAAAAGACAAACTTTGGCAAGCGAAATTTTAAACGATATGCCAAAATTCCCAAAACAGGCACTTAGGACATAGCCCATGACCAAACTATTTTTTCAAAGCTGTAGTTGAAAGCCTAGTATCATACTTTTTTGATTGTCCAGGAGCAGAATCTGGTTTATCCAAATGTGTATTGAGGTACAAAAGCTGTAAAATGCAAAACGGTCTTATCATGGCAACGAGCACCTGTGCTCTGCAAGTTATTCGCATTGTCATATCCGCATTGTGCTGATCTCTAGATTGAAGTACCTTTGTTAGAAAAAATAGACACAGTCAGCAATAAACTTGTTTGTTGAACTGCTTCCATATACCCATTTGAATTTGACAAATAGGTGTAGGTTGAATTTCCTAAAAAGACGTTGTCTGGCTTTAGCCTACTGTACAAGTATAAAAGTCTGGTGTTGCCTACCAACATCGAGCACATTTCGCCTCTGCTCATCAGAAAATGAGCTAAAGCTTGTTGCTGAAAGCGTAATTACCTGTACTACGCCATATCCAGCAGCTACTTTCCACAGCATACCTCCAATTTTGTTTTAATATAATAAATTTTGCAACTCGAAACGCAACTCTGAAGTCTGCAAATACAACACGGGGCTGCAGCAGGTCATGTGATTTGACTCAGGTGCGCAGCCCGATTGCGTCACAGGGAGCGAAAGCGAAACTGAAAGTTGCATGCCTTGATTTCAATAACAATTTTGCAGTGTTTACGAAGTGATTTTGCCGTTATCAAAAACAAGAAATTGCGCTTGCGCTGATAAACAGACACTTTTCAATAGAATAAATTTCGCAGTAAACCACACTAGCAACAAGGTTGGCCAGCTTCATCCGTTTTGCGTATTTCTTCCAAGAACTTAAAATTTTTGGAAACACGCAAGCAATCGCACAATTTATATGCGCGTTTCCCCAGTTTTTTTACTGAAATCAATAGCAGAACCCAACACGATTGAAATGCTTTATGAGAACTAACCTGAATTGTAAAAAAGCTTTAACAACGCAGGCTTACGAGAAGTTTTTGTTTTTTATTTTATGTCTGGTTTATGATTTGAAATCTAATTTAAATTTTGAAGTAATGAAGTTTTGTTCACTGAAAGTAAGGCTTGCATTCATTGACGCTACGCCCCTGCTACATGATATGCGGCAGATTGTCAGCGTTTGCCGTGGCTGATATTTTAAGTTGCTGGTTTTAGAATTACTTTAGGCGGGTTACTTTTACTTGATGAACACTGATCATGCAATGGAAAGGATATTACGATCTGGGTTTGTGAATCCCTTGCGCTGTCATCGGGAAACCAAATCATTTGATTGGTTGATGGGGAGGTGCCGTTGGAGTGCACGTCCGCGCCGAGATTTGTTTGGAACTATGAACGTTACCATTTATGTTTTTTTCCGCTGCAGCTCGAGGCCGATCGATGCGCTGCCATGCTGAGCGTTCGAGCGGGCGCACCAATAAGCAGTGATGAAATTATCAAGAGGCTCGCTCCACCTGCTGCCCGCCGCACTGCCCCTGTCAAAAAGCTGAAGAGAAAATCGACCGTAGTAAAATTTTCATCGTGAAGTGTGTTGCGTGTGGTGTTGGAAAGGGGAATTGTTCGCTAATGTGCGGTTTTCAGCAACTGACAGCAGTGTGCTGCGGCGCGCCCGTGACGGATGGATTCCTTATGAACATGCCGGAAGAGAGTGCTGTGTTCGCGTAGACTTCGTGCGGTCATGACGTAATCTCGATGTTATTTCGTCATCGCTGATGGGGGGAAGACACAAACTTCTTTACGAGTGCCAATAACAAGACGTGACAACTGCGGTGTACTGTGAAAGATACTATGCTCAAAGCACTTTCGATACGTTGATCTTGACCCTCCTCCCTTATGCACTGTGAAGAAAACGCCCCTTTTTTCGTTGGTGTGGTGATTGTGCCAAAGCTATGTGTGGTGGTTGGTTCAGAGTCGCTTGCCCACGCGTGCTACGGGCAAGTTGTCCATCATCGTTGTGCAATGTTGTGTGTGTTTAACGCGACAGCGCCGATTTACCTAATTCTTCGCGCATTCAGCTGTACGTGTGAGATTACATTTTGTCGTAACGACACGTTTACGGGAACAACAAAACATCCAGTGTTCTATTACACCCACCTCGCAAAATCACTGTGCTTGTTGATGCATTTACAGTCGTTCTCTTATGCATGATGTCTGTCGTGAGTCGTGTGAAGCTAAGCACCTTTTTCTAAATAAAATTACACATGCAACCACGACCGCGAACAGCCCTTACGTTTATGTTGATCACATGAGAACCGGATTCTCTTGAAAATTCGCATAAACCCCGGAACAATTCAATCAAGATAAATGAGAAAGAACAGGATACGATGCACTGGATCATCGCGACGCAGTTTAATCGAAATAAAAGTTTATTTACATCAACGCAAACTTGGGATAATTAAAGAACACAAATTAATTCGGCAGCTTCCGCACAAAGAAATAACATGACAAGAAATTGTAGAGGCTCATTATGTCAGCAACGACGCACGGTCCATGCGCCATCGCACAGAAGCACTGGTGCGGTTGCGATATAACGTCTGTTAATTTAGAGAAAATAAATGCTTAAGACAGGAAAGGTAGAAAGACATCAGTGGTGGAGGAACCTTTTTCGAAGTGGGGGGCACAAGTGCACGTCAAAAAAACTATGGACAATTTTTTCCATCAAGCAATTTGCTTTAACAATAGACCCAATATTAATTGGGTTGCTTGAACTTACGTAAAAGTGGGGGCTTAGGGCTATGCGGCTCCCGGTTCCGCCACCCCTGAAAGCCATATTTGGTCATAAACGGCAGTAGGGACTAAAATGTCAGTCATCACTATTTCTGTAAACGGGGAACTGCAGGAAAGGTGTTTACGCTTACTTAGAAGGCAGACATATCCCTTGATTTCAGTGAGATAATTGTCATCTGTAATAAGCCTATTAACTATAGCAACTTGCAGCTAATCTCAAATTTAGGTGAAATAGAGATTTGATGTTCACGTAGCGTGCGTATGACCGAAAAAGTTACCAAGTACAAGCTCATTGAAACAACGCGCAGCACCATGACCACTACATCGCATCCGTTTCAACGCAACGAAACGTGTCTTGATCAGCAATCCCCGGTCGGTCGCAATTCAGGCAAACCTGCAGTGCAAGACTGACTGGCGTCGGACATACGAACGCGACGAACTTTTGCGTGTGAGAAGGAACAGTTTTTGCACAACTCCCGGGCAATGTGGCTCACTACTATTATATTTGACTTTGGTTTCGTGGGCGTTGGTTAGTTCCTCTGCTGCCGCACGCAATACGAGCACTGCCAGTAGAGTGGCGTGGAAGCGCGACGCAGCGAGAGTTGAACGCCGCTCATAAAATAACATCGAACCTCGGCGTGAGCTCGATCGCTAGCGTGCTCGCCGTCAACAACGCTCTATCGAACCATTTAACCCGCTTCTTGAAATACTGCAACGCAGGTTGCAACAGTTAACATGAACTGAATTCACGCTGTTACGTAGCAACGCAATGTTCTTTCCCGATTATATCACAAAGTAACTTAAAGAAACAATGAACGCGGCCAGCTTCGTCGGGTAAATAACGGTTCACGTTGGAGAGGCTCTATAGCGAGGTTTAAATACAGTCTCTCCTGAAAGATACAAGGAAGAGGTGGACAATGTTTGTTTTAATCGCTCCATTCATCTTCGGAGTCCTCGTTCTCAAAATCGGAGTCGGAGTCTGTTAAGAAGAAAAGTAACGTTTTAAGCTGCCACACTTTTGCGTCACAACCTGTTTGTTTCCACATCACCAAATGGCCACATGGATAGAGAGCGATACCACAGATATCACCAGCATCAGTTATACAGTCCTTCCTCCAGGTGGTCACCAGCTGAGAATGAGTAATTTGCCGCAGCGCTCTACACCAAGGGTCGGCAAACCGCGGCCCGGTGCCGGTACGTGAAGAAATTGTTATCGGGGCCGTGCGAAACCAAGGCCAAATTGGTCCAAAAGTGACTGGAACGACTGACATAAGGAACACACTGTGGGTATCATTGACTACCATAATCCCTACAGGTCGGAGCATCTTATTGCGACAAAGCAAGCCCGGATCTCTCACTGAATCAGTGCCATGATCTTTATCCCAACAAGTGTCAGTTCAGAGCTAAACAGGCAGGTAGAGAATCGCGACTGAACCGGAGCATCATCAAAGGTTCTGTTCTTTGCTGGGTCGACGAAACAAGCAACAAAAATCTTACATGGGAAGTCAAATAAACCTAGTTTGGCTAACTTCTGATCACAAGCACATTGCAAACGTTCATATTAGTCTATTGCAGCAATAATTGGTACAATACAAGCCAATTGCCAGCATGAACATCGCACCTGATTGTATAGCGTTCTCTCTTTTCTGCAGTGCGCGCGCCAACGCGCCGGCCAGGCCTTCTTCCTCGGCAGGAGCTTGAGTCGGTGGCACAGAGTCGCCGGCATCGTATGAACCCTAAACATGAGATCGACGTCTCACAGGTGATCGTTTTTTTATCCTTCAGTTCCCTGCTTAGCCAAGATNTTTCGGCGGCCAATTTGTAAACCGCCAGGGTTCCTACACAATTTTGGAAATAAATTTCCGTACTTTTTCCAGACTTAAACTTTTCGGAATGACATACCCAGGTCAGATACAGGCCCTATAATAGCTAAGATAATGGAAGTAAAATTATCAACCTCGAACAAAATGTCATGAAAATGCATGTGAAAAGATCAAGTCTGTAAAATTACTTTCATTTTTCATGCTAACACACNAAAAAAATTTTCCAGACTCCAGAATAACCCCGAACGTCTCTTCGGCTTGAAAACCAGCCTCAGCCTACAGGATCGATTCGTGGCATCTACACATACTTATCTGGACAGTCNCGAAGTATGCTACTTATTTACGTGGAAGCATTTGTGCGGGANAAGCTAGGATCTCGCAGCGACGTTTTGCTCGTTGTGGCCAAAATGCAGCAGGCGCGTCCCGTAACAGCGGCAAAAATGCAAATCTTTCAAAAACTTACAGGCTTTCTAAGAGACGCTCCTTGTCGTATCTGATCCAACAGTGCGCCCCTGCCACCGCCCCCGCCACCAGATGGGGGGGCGCTGCGCTCACCAACCGGCTTCAGTCCTGGGTTCTGAAAAAAGAATGCTGTTGAATCGCATCAATCAAGGCAAAAACCGGTTCCGGTTGCAGCGGCCACTAAGCACAGCATGCTCTTTTCAAGACTTGCTAAACAACAAAGTTTTTATGACATCGACATCTGAATACCAGGAACTAACCCCTTGTCTGATTTGAGCGAGAAGATTGCCCCGGCCTCCACCTGTCAAAGGAGCGGGCGCACCCACGTCGACGACTGGAGGGGGTGGGGGGACATTAGCTGGGACCGGTGGTGGGGGAGGCACACCAGCTGGTAGTGGCGGTGGTGGAGGCGGAACGTTGCTTGGAGCACGCGGAGGACCACGGGCGTTCGGAGGAGGCGGAGGTCCACGAGAAGAGGGAGGAGGTGCTCGGTTGCTAGGCGGCGGCGGTGGAGGAGGTTGTGCCTGCGGCAGTCGCCTTTGTGGTGGTGGAGGTGGACCACCGTCACGGCGTGCAGGTGGTGGGGGTGGAGGCCCAGCGTCCCTTCGGGGAGGTGGAGGAGGCGCAGCTACTCCACGAGTCGGTGGAGGAGGCGGAGCTCCTCTGCTGCGGCTGACATCCCTGAAAAAATTACGAACAAGCAAATAAAACATGAAGTCAAGCAACCGCGCTTCGACAAAATATTTTGCAAAAAAATCAGCCTAAACAAAATTTTCTGTTTAAAAATTTTTAGCCACGCGACAATGCAGCTGTTCACGTAAAATTACTAGAGATCGACCGATATGGCTTTTTTTAGGCCCATACCGATATTTCCAAAAATTTTAAATATTGTTTTCTGCTTCATTATCAAAAATGTGATGTTTTTTATGCCTTACCTTTTTTTCAAAACCTTAAAAATCAAGCAAGAATTTTTGAAATTGCAGCATTTTCAATACTTGATTAGCCTAACTTGTTAGCATAGTATACACTGTTTACAATGAACAAACACAGTGCCATGAATAAAAAAAGAATGTTAAAATAACAAAGCAATAAGAACAGAACACTGAATGTAAGAGAACTGCCTACGGTGTTTAAACCCG
>JGI24159J19872_10002234_pt1 | contig 22788 bp, 13 predicted proteins | sample Ectturendosymbi4_FD_19872 | JGI IMG/M metagenome (IMG submission 19872) | reverse complement strand
CAGCGTAGCCAAGGTAGCACGTCCCCATCGCACTGTCCAATGCAAACTCAGGCATCTGCGAACGCTACTGCTTGCCCTTGCACGTGTTTCCTCTGTTCACTGTCTGAACGTGCCAAGCTAGTGACTACTTTGTAATGACGTAACACACTGTCTCTGTGCTCTGTAGGCATCTTTCATGTATTTTCACATCGGTTCGGTATTGTCCAAATGTAGACGCTTGTTGTGTTTTGTTTTATCATATCGCAGAAGAGCACATTCAGCGTGAATGTTTTAAAGTCTTTCCCGGTAACATGCAACTGCATGCAATATCCTGTTTGTTTTATTGCTTCATTTAGGATTACATATCGGCGCGGGGCGGCTGGCGTCAGAGCTACACGGAAGTCAAGTGCTTTGGGGGCAGGTCTGACGCATTGTGCGTGTTGTGACTCAGTCACAACCCAGGCTCCCTGGATGCTATTTGTGCTGAACCGAGCACAGCGATGCTGGATCAGATATGTAGAAAACGGCTTGAGAGGCTCAGCTCACACGTTCCAGAAAGCACTTCAGTCATTATGTGCTTTCGCACCGAGCTCCCCCTCCCCAAACTTATAGATCACCTCAAGTTGCATTGGCTTGGTGCGTTGAGCAGTCGGATAGTGGATGCCCTCAGTAAATTTAGGATTAAGACGTGATCTCTGAGCCGTTCCTTCCAGTTTCGTCAGTTTTTTTGAGGTTCGACCTTTGTGACCATTAAGACATTTGCGAGACCGCAGCTACTCCATCTGAATACCGAGATAGTCATAAAGCGAGGTTTTAGTGTATTCTGGCGGTGGTTATGCAGAGAGGTTTTAATGCATTTTGAGAAACTGTTTCGGGCCCTCAAAACGACTTAAACAACAACACTGGTCGTCAACATTGGAAGCTGTAAATTCGAATTAGGTAGTGAAGCCGTACGAATTTTTTGTATGGTGTATATATGAAACTCAATGAAAAGCTTAAAACTTAATTCCCCGCAAGCAAAGCCTTTAGTTACTTCCTGGAAATTTTCTTGCTGCAGGAATACACTCAGTTGAATTTGCTTCTTAATTAGCCTTGGATTTTTATATTCATCGCGATCTTAGCTTCGAAAGAGTGGCCTCAAATTCGTTTCTCCATTAAAGGGATATTTTTTGTAAAGTGCCAATTTTATAGCCACCTATGGTATTTGAGCGTTTCTCACATTTTACACATGGCATAACTTCAAAAATGTTATTGTTGTGTGTTTGCACTTATGTGCACGAAACTGGTGAAAATCTTTGAACGCAGACTTGCCATCGACTTGACGGCTTTATGTACAAGGTGAGCTTTGGTGTTCTTCAGAAAACATTTGTTGCCCCGCTTATTTTGTGCTTCTTAATCATGGTTTGCGAAATCAACAGACTTGCGTAAGAAGCATAACCCATTTTTTTGCAAAACAGCATAAACTAAACAAAGCCGGTAAAGGCGAAAATTTTTTTAAATGAATCTGGATTTTGTTTCCAACTACAATACCCATACACTCGCGCGCGGCTTTCCGCATATGCCACGAACTTTCCTTTCAAAACTGCCAAACTCATCACGAAGGTGTTGAGAAAGCTCTCAAGTGAAGACAGTTTAGCTGAGAAAAAGCTTCAGTCGCGGCCTTTTAGCTAATACCATTATACCCTTCTGTTCTTTGAAGCCACCCTTCACTTTTGAACCCTTGATGTTACCATCGATCTCGCCATTTCACTTGCTAAAGCAGACTAGCAGTTCCTTCCCCGCAGCTCTGGTTCTGCACGTGCGCTACCCTGAAGGAAAATCTTACGGACCACGAACCAATAGCTATTTCAAACAGCTTATCGTGGTGAATGCGTTTATACAAAAAGTTGAAATTATGCGAAGCGCAGGTCGAATGCTGCGGTGCTTCTGCAGATTTTTCGTTTGTGACCAAACAGATGTTGCTATTTACGTAATATCTGTGGCTGCTTCGCGAACATACTATTTATGCCGGCAGGCAAGCACTTACCAACCATTTCGGTTTCGGAGTAGGCAGAACCAGGGGCGGAGCCAGACATTTTCATTTGAGGAGGCCACTGGAGGGGCCAGTTTTGCAACAAGGGGAGCTGTCAATGGCCTGTGTAGGACTTTCAGAAAGAGACCTGAAAAATTTTGGGGGGGCCAGGCAAAATTTTGGGGGGCAGTGGCCCCCCTGGCATCCCCCTAGCTCCTCCCCTGGGCAGAACCCATGCCAGAAAGTCTTCAGAGGGGGCTTTTAAGTTTTTGCAGGGGTCTTGATATTCAAAAAATTGGCAAAAACACCACTGATTCAGTTTTTTTTAAGGAAAATGTTAGGTTCTCGGTATGGACTTGTAGGGACCCGATTTCTGATTCTAGGGACCCGATTTTCTCTGATTCTAGGGACCCGATGATAATTTTCTGTTTGTAGGGACCCGATTTTCAATTCTAGAGACCCAAATCAGGTCCCTAGAACACCTTAAAAAAACCCTGCACTGATTCATAGTGTTTCATATTTAATTTGGGCGACTTGGAGCTTTGTTTGGGGAAACTAAGCTCACCAAAGGGCTTCGTGGCGACGGGACTGAGAGGACCTACTTAGCCAAAATGCAGTTTAATTTTTTTTAGCTTTGTGCAGTGACGTGATGCACAAGTTGCTACAGTTGCGAGATATATTCACGTAAAATAAATGACAGCAGAAAAAACTGCAAAAGAGTCGAAAATAATGTCAATTTTTTCAAAGAACCGATTAACATGAAACAAACAACTGATTTTCATCGCGGGGGCCTCTTGTTATGGGGACCCAAGGCAATTACCTCTTTTGCTCTCCACCCTTAATCCAGCCCTGGTTATTAACAGGTCGGTTATGAACACCTTTCGCGCCGGGCGGTTTTCCAGCCAAGTACACTGTGGTGCCAAGCTATTTTTGACGGTTGGGGTGGTTTTGTGACACTTAACAAAACAAATTAAAAATACATTTTAAAGCAGGCAGAAATAAAAAAACAACCTTTTTTATTCCACAGACCATTGGCCTGCGCTATCAACTCGAGCAACACACCTTTTCTTGCCTACAACATTCCTGCAATCCTTTTGCCTAAAGAGTTCCAGTAGGCCTAATGGCTCAGAGACGCTACTGCCTGATTAGGCCTGAAATCAATGAAAAATTGCATGAAACACAACAAATGAATGGTTGAATAACCTTAAACCATGACTATTACACAAAAATCGTTTGTTCTTTTCCATCACCAGCCTACACATCTGCAAATGTCTAGCAACAAAAACTCGCCAAACGAAACAAGATGACGGCTGGGTTGCTTGCTGCCTGCTGTAGAAAGTCGTATCAGATAAATTCCCGCAAGAACTAACATGAGCACCGAACCTCGCATCCATACAACTATCACTTTTCAATAACCTCAGTACGTCCAACGACGTACTTGTCAATAGAAAAGGTCTACCATTTATTGCATAACATTTTCCAAAGTACGTCGGGCGATGTACTTTGGCGCCCCTTTCGTTGAAGCGTGCTACGTCGTACGATGTTAAGATGTTCAGACCACAGTGCACCCAAATGGCGCACAGTTTTATCATTGCAGATAGATATTTGAAGTAAAGCGTAAAGATTGTGTCTGTTAATTAGAAATGAAGACAATTTTGCAATTTTGTCTGTTAAAAACGGCTTCGGATTTATTTATCAACAACCCATGAAAAAACACAACTACTCGTCAAATAAGAATACAAGTTTTTGTCGATACGAACACAATTTTTAAGGAATACATCTTAATAAGACATTGTTGAGACTGCTCGTTTCAACTACGTATATTTCATAGAACAAACTTCGATAGCGTAGGTATGTTTACAAGCTTGGGCAAACAAGCGTAGGGGTTTAACTGGAATCTTGGGTGGGTATCTTTACAAGCACCAGTATGGCCAGATGCAGTTTCCTAGCGAAACTTCAGTGGCATGGAATTCTTAACTTTCTGTAGTAAAATACAATTGTTTAATTGTCACAGAGCGAGATACCATTCAGGACATCTAGTTTCATGACAACAAAGCCATTCAATCTGTGTTTACGATGCCTGCTCTAGACCCCCAGCAGGAATGTGCTGAATCAGCCGAAAAGGAATGCCGTCACAAAGTTCAGAAGCGAACAGTAAATCTTTGTTTCATACATGATCGAAAGCATCCCGAGTAGTTTTGTCATGAGACAGGAAACTGAAATAGACGCTCAACGCTTTTTTGCGCGCCTAGAAAGCGCAGAGTCCTTTTCAGATAACCGTTAAGGAGAATGCCGCTACCCTAGCAAAAGAGTTTGTTGCCGTTGTAAACATCATCAGTGAAAGAAATTTTACTTTCAACTTTTAATTGTTCCTGTCAAAAATGCAACAGAGCAGGTCATGCAGTTGCTAGCTGTCTGAGAATAAGCTGGATAATCCATCTATTTGAAGTTGTTATTAGCCAAAAAACATGATTGGAAAAAATGCGTTGTTATTCTCTTTGTAAAACTGGTACAATCTGGTTCAGCAATGCATCCTGCCATAAAATCTTGCCAATGACCATTGAATATAAGCAGTTTGGCGCAAGTATTTCAATTCCTTAGTGTTTCAATTCCTTAAGTCCTTAGTTCAGGAAATTGTCGTAGCTGACCCACTGCTTAGGTTTGCTTTAGTTTTACTCAAGATGTTTGGAATGTTCTGCTAACAGATTTTGCCAGTGGGATCAGGTTTCTATTTTTCATAACACATTCACATTAACAATTACAGGCTGTAGCTTTGCAGCAGGCTGTTTGAGGAATCTCCTGCCTGGTTCTACTTCCATCTTCTTGCAATGATTCAAGCGTGCACTCATCATTCAGCAATAATTGTTAAGTCACAGCAGTGACCAACACCAAGCGAATCATCGCAATGTTTTGCGTAAGGAAACTAGTTTCGTGTGTTTCACATCTTCAATCCTTATTCAAATAGAACTCATTCACATTAAGTAACTAGTTTCCACAAAGGTGACACAAGCGAATCAATCGAGCAAAATTTTTTATAGGAAACCTCAATTTATGTAACACTACGCATCCTCAATCCTGCAGTGTTGTTCATATAGAACTCTCCATTGGGAGATTGTGCATTATGTAAAACTGATGATGATCCCAGATCGAAATTAACTCGTCTCGTAAATACAGCCTGTGCCCTCATTTTTGCTTAAATGCCTTCCGTGCTAAGGCAGAACAGCAGTTGATCAACAAATCCTTCAGAGAATTGGACCATAGAATTACACCAAAACGATCCAGACGCGGGGAAGATTTAGTGACACCTCATCTTAGCGCCAGAGGAAACAGACGTGAATTTATCCTCAGATTTAATGAACATTAATGAAAAAACAGCTTGCTCAAAAGAGTTCCTCTTTGTGCCAAAACACGTTACTTAGGAATACATTGACTACCCTAATTGCTAGTCTTGTCACATGATGCCGTAAGGTGTGGTAAGGCTCTGACAAGCATGTCACCTGGGCCAAAACAAGCAAAAAAATGTACGCTCTTTATGCATTTAATTAGAGAAACTTTAGTCACAACTGCAAGTAATCGATTTGAAAATGTTGCATTGACAATTGCATTGCCAACTGTTTTTGTAAAAATTCGGTATCCGGTCTAGCACCGTCTGCTAGGCATAAACTTTTACCGGCGTATGAAAGCAGTGGCGCCATGAACGGAGAGCAGATGGGACAAGGTGCAACGTCCTTGGAGGCGCCAAAGTGGATAAAGACGTGAAACAGTATATTTGATTGCATGGTGTCAGGACATTTGCAGCGATAGGGAAGCAAGACTGCAGAAATGAGCAGAAAAGGCCATCAATCCAGTTTCAGCAGTTCAGGAAAGTTTCAAGGGAATTGTGCTCAGTTAGGGAAAACAGCAATATTTACAACCGGTAGCAACGTCCCACGGGGCGCACATACAGTTACACGCCACATTTGGGGGTGCCAAACACCCTCATGACGCACACCAGTGGGATGTAACTACGTAATCCCCAAAAATCTCAATTAGTTTTGGCTAACAGACTTACAATCTCTAATCAGATAATATCGATTGTTCATTCCTCCCGAGCTTTTCCACCAGTCGGGAAATAGTGCTCGCAACTCTTTCAGTCTAACCCGTAGCCTCAGACTAACGCCATTTCCCATGTGTGGAACGGTTATTGTTTTGAATTTTTCATTATATATGGGTGTTTACGTTTTTTGTTCCTTCTGGGCTGTCTTATCTTTTATTTGCTGTTTTAATACTTTTTGATTTTTTACAACAGTCTATCTACGCAGTAGTGCTGCAAGTTGTTCCCCGTAATTTTCCCCATTAGCAAATTTTCTCCGCGTGTAGCGGAGACCGTTTCTTCGTGTTTTCTCCGTTAATGAACTGTGTAGGTCTGATTGCAAATACATGTAATGCAAGTTGGGTTTGTCAGGATTCTTGCGCTGCGGATTGTGTAAGTCAGGATACTTGATGATTATCTTGGAGGTGGTTGCGTTTACATTTTCAGGCGTGCAGGATGTAGGCTCTGTTTCTGATAGCGCTGTAGTATTTCGATTTCTAAGATTCGGATATTTTCTTTTCTCTTGTTTTACTCTTTCTTTCTTCTAATCTTTTTGTTCATCCATTTAACATGTCGCTTGATTGAGTTATTGCGCGTAGTTGTCTGAATGAGCTAAGGTGTCAACGTGACCGTATGTGGAAATTTTTTGGCTGGCTAGCGCGTTTACTGGTTCACTTGGCTAGTCCATCGAATAGTAATCGAAAATATGTATTACTTACTCCCTCTCGCTCATAGGAGAATGGAGTCTGCAGATCAAACCGTGTATTATTCCGTTGAGATTATTTTCGACAAAACGTTGTAGTTTTGCAGAAGCTGTGAGTTCTAATATCCAAGCGCTTTCACGTTTGTGCTTGTCGCTGCTTATAATTTTTCTCGAACGCTGCTCAACGCTGCTCTTGACTATAGCCAATCCCAGATGTTCATGGGCGCAATTAGGTGGGGGACACGAGGGACGCGCCCCCCCACTTTTTAAGACAGTGGGAATATAATATGCCATGTCCCCCCAGATTTTCTCTTTAGGTTTAGTCATATATTGGTTTCACACCAACCTGTCCCCCCACATTTTACAACAAAGTTGCGTTCATGTTTACTTCCGCTGGTAGGCTTTGGTTATTTTACATTACAATTCAATGCGCGGTCGAGCTGTTTGAAGTTAGCAAACAACCTTGCATGGTGTTAACCTACAAAGGATGAAAACTAAAGTTTTCAACTTTTGTAAAGATGGTTTTCCTTTTTTCTGAAAGCGGAAAATCAAGCGATAAAATATAATTTTTGGTTCAGGTGAAACGCTTGCCATTAGTTTTAAGCAGACTGGGTAGTGTTTTTTGTAACCTCTGACAGTGGCTTATCAATTGTACCGCCGCTACAATACACTTCAAGCCCGTCGCTTTATACTCAACATGAGAGCGAGCTGTAATCAACGAACACCTACAAAGAAATGTCAATAAATTTTCACTGTGAAATTTTGGTTCAAAGTAATTGTGGAAAAACGTTTTGAATTTTGAAAAACTTTTCCTTTCACTCGAATTTTACTTAGGAAGGTAAGATTTCCCAATTTTTTCAAAACCAAATAATTTTACATGTGACAACCTGGTTATCGCCTGTGGAGAAACGTCAAGAGATTTATTCATGCATTCAGCAAGCTTATCTAAATATAATGTCCGAAAATTCAAAACCATGGTAATAGTTTGTTGAACAAAACTATCCCAGTATAACAAGAAATGTCAAGTCAAGCGGAAAGCTTTTAACAAAATGGTTTATAATTTTGAGAAAATGTTATTTCGGACAGAGCTTACTGCTTTATTTTCTGCTATACAAACGCAGATGTCGCATAAATGCTTTGGTGTCTTCTTTCTTTGATAGTTTTATAATAGCGAACGTTTTTTCATACTTTTTTCTAAGCAAAAGTTGGAGAATTCTTCCATTAATTAAAAAACAATTGATGTTTCACTAATTGTTTCAGCAAACTTCTGGATCCGTTATTTAGTGATTAATTTACTACGCAACATACGCCACGAACGTGATTCACTGACAAAAGGATCATTAGCGCGCGCAGTCAACTCCACTGTTCCAGGTATAATGCAACCGTGGGCATCGGCACGGGGGACAAAACGGGCACTTACCCTCCCGGAAATTGGGACTAAGATCCAAAAATGCCTAAAAAACAGAAGTCAGCAGCTTAAATTCGACTATTATATTTTATTCTTGCAATGACAGTTTATTTGCCGGTATGACACTCACACTGCACAAAAGCCAGGTTCGTTGTTTTGGTGTCATGCACTGATGACCTTAAAGTTTACTCATGTCCGGTCCTTTGCCTGCAGGGGCAGGTTGCGAAACTTGCAAGCGGATTGTTCAACTGTTGGTTTTTTGCGTAACAATAACTTGGCAACAAATCTTCAAAGGTTCGCTTCAAGCTACGGTGACAGGCGTTTTGCCGCATGTGACTGTTAAACTCAGACATCTTGGCAGGTAATGCAGCGAGACAGTGACTTCTGATAGCCGTAAACCACGCAGTTTGATACTGCGTGAGAAAATAAGCATGAGTCAATCTGTAGCAGTGCTTCCACAAGTTTGAAAAATCCATTGTTAGTGTGATGCTAGTGTGAAACTGTGAGTGGGACCAATGTGCCTGAGTGACAAGCTTCATCAAACTACGCTTATGCAGGCGTCTTTTTACACAGTATAAAACCACGTGACTTGTTGGAATACGTCTATGCAGGCTTGTGGGAATACGTCTTACTCGTTAGGATTTACTTCTGGTTTCTGAGTGAGTTCCCAGACGTTTGCAGTTCTTGACGAAATTCCAGACGTTTGCAGCTCTTGGACGAAATCTCAGACGTTTGCAGCTCATATTTTGAAGTAACCCTGACAATTCTTGCTAGGTAAAATAAAGTCTTCAATTTGCGGTTTCGTCAAAGACCGTGGCAATGCTTCTTTGAAAAGAAGTGCCCTGCTTTGAAAAACTGCAGATAGCCTATTGTATAAATCAGCGTGGTCCAACTACAGCTCCCGGGCCACATGTGACCCGCGGACAGAAATTTTAAGGCTCGCGAGCTTTCTCATCATAGATTGTGTTGCGATCGGAAACCCGAGCGGCATGGGCGCAAAGCTTCGCACTGTGGCAGCAAGCAACAATAGAGATCATGCGCCGCAATCTTTCTTACTACTGCTTGCTCGCGCTACGTATACAATGGTGTTATTCTTCACGCACATCCCGTTCGTGGTGAATCACACAATCAACGCAACGCCACCGGAGAGGTTGCAACAATTGTTATGTGTATGTTACAGTAGATAATTATTAGAACAAAGATAGCATCTATTGAAAATAATTTACAATATTAACAGCGCTAGACTAAACTGTAGAGAGCTTCTAGAAATCAGACAGCAAAGATAGGTTTCCCAAACTGAAACATTTCGCACTAAAAATGCACTCGACGTTTGGAAACAAATACGTGTGTGAGTGTACATTTTCTACCTTGAAGCAAGTCAAAGGTAAAAACAGAAATCGAATGGCAGACGAAACACCGGATCATAGTCTCCGACTTGCTAGCACTAACATATTGGTATTGTTAAAGGAACGATGGTGTCAGCGAAGCCTCATTCACAGGAATCGCACTGATAGAGATTTGTAATAAATTGTTTATTGCTATCGTGTAATAATTTCAATGACACACTCAACTAACCTGTTTTCTCTTTTTTTAAATCTGGTAAATTTGTTGTTTTAGACATCATTTTGTTGGATGTGGTCCGCGAGTTGTCACGTTTTTATAATATGGCCCGTAGGCCAAAAGGAGTTGGACCACGTTGGTATAAATTATCGTAATTTATCTGGCTATTGCTGCCAACGAAGCGCATTTTTGTGATTTGTTGCTGTAACATGGGGCGTTTTCTTTGTGGTGTAGAAACAGTAAAGCGTTTGAGAACGTCCCTTTGCATTTCATCGTCAGCAACCTGAAAAGGATAAGCATAATGTCGACTTTGTCTCCCCCGGAAAAATTTCTGCGGACGCCCATGAATGCAACCACTTGTACACTGCATGAAATTTGTTGTTTAAACCAAGGCTGGTTTGTAGTAATATCGTATAGTTTTACGATGTGCTTCAAATAATGCGCATGTCATTGTTTACGTGATCAACATTTATAGAAATGTGAACTGATGTGTGCATCATCTATTTCTGAAACCATCTCGAGGTGATCATATGTGGAAGATACAGAACCGTCACCAGAAAGCCTTCAACAGGGGGGTTGATACTGTAAAAATTGACAAAACTCCACTGATTTATAGTGTTTCATATTTCAATTTTGGGGCACTTGGTGCACGGTTGGGGTCTAATCCCATCAAAGACCCCGTAGCGACGGGACTGGGAAAATAACCTTTTACCAACAGTGGCAGTAATTTAGGATTAAGGAGATTAACTGTCCTACAAAGTGTAAAACTCGGGTGAAATTATTAATAAAATCAGACAAGAAAAATTTCAAAACTATTTTGCCGAAAACATGATAAAACGAAAGTAGTAAGCATTTTTGAAAGGCATTAATTGCTTTAGAACTTACCCCTGCTTACAAAGCAAGTATTCCTATAAAACTGTCTTAAATTGTTTTGATTTAAGTTGAAACTTTACGTGGGCATTCTCTGGTAAGTGGGAGCAGCTCGATCATTTTCACTGCGTTGAGTCCAACGGGAGTCGTTGCGCCAGGCGCTGCGTTGATTGCGACGTGCCGCGATAATTACGGTTTGTGACGACACCAACTACTGCTTTTCCTACATCACTCCCATTTGAATTATTTTCCATTCCAAAAAGACTCTTTCTAACAGGAATAGCCCGTGGTCTGCTGGTTAGTACATCCGCTTCGGCGCTGATAGGTCTGGAGGTCCACTCTATGCCAGGTCTTATCAAGACCTTGTAAAGACCTTTCTTACAATGAACACCAGAGATGATCGGATAGTGCTTTTTTAGTATGCGATCCTATCCTGTTTTAAAAAATGATATCCGTATTTGATCCGAATCCTGTTTTGGTTCAAATCATACTATCCATATCTGAAAACTATCCAAAAGTGTATCTTTAATAATGCATAGATAGACTTGGAGGAATGGCAAAGAATGCTGAAATGATGCTTCTGAAGATAAATGATTGTGCACTGTGCAACTTTATCCCAGAGGTCAAAAGTGACCCAAATTTATTTCACAGCCTGATTCTCAAAAGTAAAGCGTTTCGTATCGGATACCCGTATCCGTTTCCCACTTAAAAATAGTTTTTGGATATCTGTATCCGGTTTAAAACGTACTGTCCTGCCGGTTGTCCAACCGGGAAACCGCATAGTGATCATCTCTGGCATAGACAAGAGCGGGGACAATTTCTTACGTGTGTTGTATCCGTTGCGTTTCACTGTTAATATCTCTGTGGTTTCTGCAATTGCGCATGTCAGTCATGCAAATATGGCCTGGCGATACAACAGCGCCTAGATCACCAATCGTATCAATCAATTCTAATCTATTGCCCGCAATTCATGTTGCGCTTGTACCTACAGCGCCACTACTTACCAGTACCACTGTATGGTGCCATTTCACCTTTCGCAATGGAAAATGTGCGTGCCACGTGGTCTAATCTTACTCTGCACGATGCCACACATGATTTACCCGCAACAATAAAAACGGCAACAAAGCTTGCATGATGCCCTTGCTTCAATCTTCACCGTATGCGTGACTTTTCGTGCACGTTTTCAAACGCGCTGCAGAGTTCTTGCGAACGACTCATACCATGTTCAAAAACCTGCAAATAAAAGCACGCCATGCACTTTCACGCATCGTACTTAGATGGGTGGACGCACTGAAGGTGTTGTTAAAAGCAAAACAAAGCTGTGGAATGACGCTGTAGTTCGCAATCTTTTCGATGCGTTTCAAGCTTTTGTTTGAAATTGTCATTTAATGGCTAGGTTTAAAAGAGCAACAGCAATAAAGAAGAAAATGAGTTCGAGCATAATGCGATCAGCGCTTATCAGAACAGCTTGTTGATGAACATGGCTACTAAAATCTGTTCATAACATGTTCTTTGCAGGTAACCTGGGTGGTAAAATGCATGCAGGACCACTAAGTGGCTTGGAAAAAAGGCCTACCCATTTGTTGGGCAAAAATAGCATGTGAGATACACCGGCACCGAAGCGTTCCAGAATGAGCAGCATGTGTACATCTGTGTTTGCTGAATGACAATCTAAAATTCCACGAAGATTATATTTTACTAGTCACAATTCCGGTACACAGAACTTTTTTTATTTCAACAGTTAAAAGCTCTAGATTTGCTGTAAGCTTTCGAGGAATCAGCTGGCAGGGCTCTGCTTTCTTCTTTCTGCGATACTTCAAACTTGCTCACATCTGTATTCAAGAAACGAGTCTCCACACAGGCGACGGATTTGAATCCATCAGTAAAAAAATTTAATAGGCATTTTTCGACGCTAATTTGTTTATTTCATTTTATTTCTTTCGACGCTAATGAAGGCATGCTGAAGCCTAAAAGTGTCATTACCTCGCAGCTTAATAGATTGTAAACGGACAAATGTCTAGACAGAACGAAATAAAATATTTTCGGAAAAAAGACGAAGAACGTATTTTCAATCAAAGCACCACCACGAAGAAATCAAAACAAAGGAAAGCCGTATGAACTGAATCGTAGCTGTTAAGAGAGCACATAATTAAGCAAAAACATGCGTGATACTTCGAAAACGCGCACGGAAGGGTCCGTGGGTAGCTTAGGGTGGCCAAAAATGTTTGAAGCAGAACAGAAAAAAAATATTTTCTTCAAATACGATTTTGTAAACATCGGGTATCAGGCGTTGGCGAGGTTCGTGAATTAAATTACATCAATTAAAGATATGTTTTACAGTTATAATTCCACCATACGAACAAATACAGTCATAAGAGCCATACAAGTTTTGAGAGGGCTAGAACCTTGACGAATTGTGCATACTAATCATGAAGTTGCACGAGGATTGGAACCGTGTAAATGCCATACGGCAAGTGAGTTGCCACAAGTGAAATTTGAAACTCGAAGACGGAACTGCCGCGGTCTAAAGGTTTAGGGTTTTACAGTATTAGAAGGAGAGTTCCACAGTTTGGATGCTTTCTGAAACAATTGTGTCTTCAAAGAAGGAAGTTCAACATTAAACTCAAGCCGCAAAGAGTGAGTAGATAAATCCGTAAAAACCTAGGGGCTAGGCCCTTCAAAAATTAGGGGCAAGGTCCGAAACGAATGCAGATAAACGCAATTAATATATCATGTTGACGGCGAAGATGCAAGGTTATTAGAGAGAGGTGCGTCATACTTTTTCGTGTGAGGTGGTTTTGAGGCAGCTGAAAATAAACTTTGCTGAAGAGATTGAATGCTTTCTAGGTAACTGGTGTCTGCAATAGTGCAGCTGTTGTACAAAACGTCACCACAATCTAAAGAGGGCAGGATATGTGCACAATAAAGGACTAGTAAGTGACGTCTCGGTAGGAGAGTTTCAAGTCGTGTTTGTAAGAAGTTACCTCTACTATGGTTTAGTTGCAAAAGTGCAGTGTAGGGCAGGCCGGCAGGCCCGTAACAAGCTTGGGAAACCAGGGTGGGCGAAGAGTTTTGTGAGAGTGGCCCAAATTTTCTAAACTATGTTCAATACTTTCAAACTACGTCCAACATATTTTTCCAGGGGGGTGAATATTTTTCTAGGGGGAGCTTCGCCCCCCTGATTACGGGCCTGCAGGCCCGTAGCTAAGTTTTAAGGTTTGGAGACAAAATACATTTTGGGAAGGGAAAGTTTTTTGTTTTTATTATTTGTTTGAAAAATAAACTTTGCTTTGGGGGGGGTCACAACAAAATTGGGGGGGCACAAAAAATTGGGGGCACTTCCCCGAATGCCCCATCGGGCCTGGTGTAGGGTGGAGAGAAAGGTTGGGTGATATAGTAAGTAATCGAGTTTTAGAAGCAATAAATGTTACGTGCCATAACTCATCCCATGTCTCTAGCAGTTTGAGGTTGGTAGATAAAACATTTCGCAGAGTGGATGAACATTTCGAGGAGTACGATAAGACNGGTGTTATCAACANAAAAAGAAATTAATTTTATATTAGTGGTAATGTACTAGCATAAACTAGAATAAGAAAAGGCCAAGACCTGAACCTTGTGGTACACCACAATTAACATTTAGCAGACTGGAACAAGAATCATGATTTTTGCATCCACAATAACAAATCGTAACCTTACTTTCAAATAAGACTGAAGGAGAGTTAGAATAAGACTGAAAAACGTTGTTTTTAATACCTTTTTAACACACATTGTTTCAAATGTTGTTCAGAAGTGCAACGTGAAGGACGAATGGTGAATAGAAATCACCTCTAGTTATAGGTTCAGTCACATTTTATTCCTTGGAAAAAGTAATGAGCGCGAATCGAACGAACTTTATCATAAAACTTCACAAGTGCCGGAAGAACCGCAGCAACGGTTTTGTTCAGATGTAATTGCTACTTATTTCGAGATGGGGGCTTTATGACAATAGTGCCACAACTGTGTTTTCTACAAGGTCCTTATCATCTAATGTGCCTGTGCCTTCAAGATTGCTACTTTGCGGAGATTGTCCCAGCAGGGTCGTATCGAGGTTAGACGGAGCCCGGGGCAAGAAAAACGTTTGGCGCCGCCACCTTTCGAACCTAAGGTCTTTCGGAGCAAATGTACTCTATTGAAGAAAGTACTTGCGACATTGTTGGGACGTTTCGGCGCCCGGGGTATTGTGCCCCCCTTTCCCCCCTCGCTACGGCTCTATGTCCCAGAAACAAGGCCACGGTCCCAATTTACAATGCAAAGACCCGGCCTAGAGTCGAACTCCAGACCTGCCGGCACTCAAGCGGACGCACTAGCCACCAGGTCACGGGCTGGTGAGAGGATGGTTTCGATCCTTCGAGCTTTGCTTTATGGGTCCAGCACGCTTCCGCTGTTTTCTGCAGCTGAAGCTAGCTGCTGCTGCCACTCAATGTTCGCTTGCCGAACAAAGTCAGGCGCGGATGATATTATCATTAATGAAACACGGGCCATCGCTGCCGCAAAGAACCTCAAAGGAAAATATTCGATGTCACGTTGGAGGAAGCCATCGATCTTGCTACTGCGGCCTGTGTTTCCATATCCGGCAGCAGACTCTTTAGGCAGTGCACCTTGCTGGTCGCTTAGTTGCTTCATTTGAGAGAAGTTTGCCACGTATCGCACGAATGAAAGGGAACGGCCTGTCTTTGGACGCTTGCGCCTGGTAGGTGGAAAGAAGCTAGCCAGATTTCTTGACGTTACGAGCGCAGTCATATTTTTTTACAGCCTCTGGTAGATCAAAAACCAGGATAACAGTGTTAAAATGCACACAGAGATCTGAAACTGTAGTCTGCTGTTTTGTTCTTTATGGATAAAATGTAATGGCAAGAAGAGTTTTCAAATGAAACATGTGGACGGAGGCCCGCAACAACTGATTTTTATGCAAAAGCGTGATTACGGTTTATAAAATAACACTCTGTCTTGTCCCCACCGAAACGGTTTGAGCAGAGACATGGACTCCTCTAGGATATCTCTTGCACACCGGCAGTGTCCATTTTCAGGGAGGTTACTTCAGATTTTTGAATCGTATCAATCGTTTGCGTAGCTAAGATATACTCTTTCTATGGCATTCTAATCACGAATTGACCGATAATGGCACAATTTGAATCTGAAAGTTAGGGTAGGAAAAAAGGTCCGTGTGGGGTGACGAGTTTGTAGGTTCTTGTTGGCAGAAGAACATTGTAGCCTACTGGCCCAGGTTAATTTTTAATGGAACTTTACATGCAGCAAATTGTATAGTAGGTGAGGTCTACAGGCGCTACACCATATTAACTTGCATACTGCAGTATTTTCACGTCGCATTGCTGGCGAAAAGAATGCAAAGTCATATTTTGCTTCATCAGTTTAAACAAGCAAATATTTTTCCGCTAACAGTTATGGCCTGATGCTAAATTGTGTTATTACCTTCAAAACTATCCATTCACAAACCGCAGAGATATGGTTCAAATAATTGCAATATTTGTACATGATTTACTGAAAAACTGTGTTGTTTGACGGGTTGTTCATTATAAAACTGATATTAAAAGATCGATTCAGTCAAGTAACTTCCACACGAAATGTTCTTGGTCAACACATCAGAGACCAATTCCTACAAAGCATTTGTGTAATGAATACTGTTGCAACGAAACACCCAGAAGGCATAACGAAAGAGTTGGCGCTGATTCTTTAGAGCTGCATTTCGTAGTTCGACGTTATTTGTTCGCTTCAGGCAGATTTCTGGCGAAATTCAAAACAATAGTATAAATGCCGAAATATTTGCAAGGCTTCGTTCCGGAAATTGGTTGAAAGTTACGACATGTCACAAGCCATTGCAACCATTTATACGTGGTTACAGACCATTGTTGACAACGCTGAAGTGATTTCTTTTGTCCGAACTCTCCCTTGAGTGCCATGCTCTGAAAGCCTGCTAAGACTTTTGAATCTACGCTTGCCCGGATGACAGTAGCACAGGTTTCATTGTAACCCGCTTTACTATAAATGTACTGTCCCACATCGACCCACACAACACCTGTGATCTGCAATTGTCAACACAAATCAACAGCCGGAATTTCGCAGTCAACGAAAAGTAACTATCATTGTATCGCTGTTGCAGTTTCTAATCCCAACAGTTGCTGTACACCGCCTTTAAAATGCCAACACCTTTTAATGGGACTTTAATGCAAAAGCGGCCTCGTACGTTTTAGTATTAGCCTCTGCGGTTTACTCAATACGGTCACGCGCCTTGCCCAAGGAAGTTTGCAATCTGCAACACTGTAATTCAAGAGCTGAAAAACACGGCAGGCAATGAACACTTCACAGCTCCTCAAAAGCCTCTAATCGGGGGTGGAACCTATTTACTATCACGGGCCGCATAAATTGTGGATTATCGCTGGCGGGCCGCAAATAACAACTGATTTTATCCTAAAATTCTACCTTTATCTTACTACGAGGGGTAAAGACTTCTTATGACACACTATCTTAAGTACCTGCTTATCATGGAGCTTCGTTTTCACGCGATTGTGAACTCTAAATTGGGTAAAGAAAATTCTGATGCGGGCCATATCAAACGTTCACGCGGGCCGCAGGTTCCCCACCCCTGCTCTAAGTAATAAGTTTAAAAACAGCCGACAAGGTATACCCTGCACTGTCAAGTTTCAAAAACAATTGTTGGTCTCTTCATCTTCATCCCCCTGAATCCCCGTCTAAGTCGAAGCGGTGTAAATTGTGCTCAGACCTGCTGTAAACGCACTGATGGTTTTGTGGAGAGCACGGATGCTGTATGAAGCTCGTTGCTGCGAGGTTCGCTACCATGAACTGCCCTGTGGTAGCAGTCTTTCTCCAAGCCTTACGCCTAGTGTGCATTATTTTTTTAGGTGGAACTGCGGGTTTTGTTCGATCGCATGCTGCTGTGGTTAGTTGGATGTGTAACGCGAAAATTACCTGAGTATATGACTGGTTGTTTGACCAGGTTGCAAAAACTCTCCGGAGTTTGGGCATTGCTGCGAGCAGAGCCGAGATATGAAACTCGTAGAGGCTCAAGTAGCTTGTTCTGTTATTGTATATATATTTCCAATACGGCAGTCGTTTGCTAGTTTGTGTTTGTTTCGCGCCATTGGACAGCAAACTTAATTGTGAGTGCTTGTAGCTCCGCGAAACCGGCGTTCTCCGCAGTGTACCAAGCGGCGAAATCTAATAAGAAAAACTGCTTTTATCGATCTCCAGTAGGATAGGAAGAGCGAATGGCATCAATATTTCAAAGCCTGACAGAACGTCGATCTCACCTCGATTACAAGGGTCCAGCAGAATTGGGTGGAAACAGTAATTATGCCATTTTAGCAATTTAAGGTTGGCTAAGTTACTGCAAATGAGAGATTTAACATTGGATTTTCAAACTATAAACTGTCTCAGAATTTCCAACTGTTTCAGGTTTGCCAAACTGTTTGAGAATAACACACGTGCGCAGTCAAGCCACAGATTTACAGAAGTACTATTTGCACATTAAAGGCAATTTGAACTAAACATTCGCGTAAAAAAACAGTGTATAGTGAATGTTTGTCTTGATTGTCGGATGATCATGTGTTATTTTCAACACCGCGCTTTGAAATCAAAAACATTTCCGGGATACATACGAAAGACAGGCAGTTAGGCCATTTGCACCCAATAATTGATTTGTGCTAATGCATTATTAACTTTGATGACTAGTGTTGTCGTCTGAGCAGAAAGTTGATGCTTACTAGCATAAGGCATATATGAAGGTTGTTGTTTTTTTGTTCCGCAGTCCTTTACATCCTCCGTGAATGTGTGTTAGCACGGTTGATGAAAAATTCATATCCATTTCGTTCCATTGCGTTGCTTAAAATCTACTCTTAGACGGCGACTTTCTGAACAGGTCATATTGAAAGGAAATTGTTATCCAGCAACCAAACTTTCTGCGTCCAACTTGTGCGAATTCACTTAGCCCGGTAGGGTGTAATGGTAGAGCCGACCGAAGACAGTCCCTTTTTTTTGCAACATGCAATGTTTTTTCCCGGCGCTCCTGGTTCACGCGTACACTTATGTGCAAAATATTTCTTTGCTCTCAGAGGGACGACTGCTTCATGCAGGTCGACCAACGTTTTGTTGCAGTTGCCTGAAAAAAGCAGTTTCAATCATTTTGATTTTACTGAGAAACTGTTCACAGTGGAATCAGCAGAGCTTCAGTAGTAGCAACTGATATGCGCAGGAAGTTGGAGCCAAGTCAGGTTTTTGTCCTACTAGATTTCGTTTTTATAAAATGCTTTTAAATTCATTGCAAAGACAAAAATAGAGATTTAAAAAAGAAAAAACTCAGCAGAACCACACTTAGCTTTGAAACAAACAGCGCACAAGACATTTTCTTCCTGAATTTATGGTTGCGTAGTGTGACCAAATCGGCAACCAAACAACCATCTTCTTTAGCGAAGCATGCCCAGTCTTTGAATGTCGTAAGTACGAAGTTTTTCTGCGGCGCGCTGAACGATCTGGTTCCATTACTTCCTGGTAAGGGGTAGCTCGAACTTTTTCCTTGTTTAAAAGGTCTACATATTTAAACCGTCGAAGGTAAGGAGTGTGAATGATTATAATGGGTAACCTACTAAGCTTCATGACTGCTTACGCAAGCCAGAGGAAATTGAATAGGTTGACGTATGGTTTCTGAATCTTTTGAGCCGTTTCTAACATTTGCCATCACTTTCAGATATGGCCATGTTCGGCCATGATCGTTTTTGCCGGTGGTGACGGAAAACAGTTTACGGAACAGTTGGTTGAGCAGGCGCCACCAAAGTTGCCAGGCTGCGGTAAGACTTGATAAACATGCTTGCCGTCTGTCCAGCCTCGTGCTTGGCGTTTGATGGGTGGGAGCAAGGGAATGGTTCAGGCGCGGTGCTGCCATTAACTCGCCACTGCTGGGAAAGCATCCGCGTGGCCCACGGTGCAAGCAAGCGGAGATGGGTGCCGCAGACTACTCCACAGAAGAGTAAAAATCCAAGTATAGGCGAACCTGAACTGAGATTTTACTGCATAGGAGCAATCTGCAGACTGGGTTTGATATTTGAAATGATAATATGTATGTTTTTTTCTTTGAAAACACACCGCTTTGGCGAAAGCACGATTTGCAAATCATGTGTAAAGAATTATTAATTATGTGCAGCCCAGTGAGACATTTAACGCGCATGGAGACCAACAATACTGTTGTGAGCAGGCAGTAACCTAATTTTAATCGAATCTTCTATAACGAGTCCTGCTATTTGATATAAGTTTGCTTTGCAGACATAAAGCAACAATTCACTATGTATTAAGCAGGTGGCCGATAATCAGCTTGCTTGGCCACACTTGCCCTTGCTGCGTCAAGTACATTCCTGTTTAGCATTCTATTAAACATGTTGTCTGGTTTTACACCCACCATCACCTTTAGTACAGTCGTCAAATCAGGCTAATAAGCAGTAGTTTCAAGTTTACAGGCACCTGTAAAAGCGATACTCACCTGTTGCGCAAGTATTATCAGGAGCTTCATCTATTCCATAAAAACTTTTTTAAACTTAGTAGAAATTAAGCCCTACGTGATATCGACGGTATGTTTAAAAATGTAGTAATTGTTTTAACGTGCAATCGAGCGCAAAGTCGGATGAGACAAACTTGTCCTTCTGTGAAATAACTGAGAAAAAACAGTCGATATTTAATCGCCGATATCCCGCCACGATTAAATTGCACTTTCACATCTTATGACGGAGCCTCCACGAATGGTTGCTTGTATATCATAAGAACTCTTCCCTCGACGTAGTCAGAAAATGCGTCAAGTTTCGCGCCTCGAAATGCGTCTGCTCTTCTTAGTTATCAGTATCCAATCAAGCAAAACTGAACACCACAAAAGTGGCTGGTTCGTGTGTTTCATCGGCATCTGTCAGGGGTTGGTCTTAAGAGCAGCTAGAAACCTTTCAACCTTTCCCTGCGACTTTGATAAAGCTTATTATATAAGGCTTTAGTTTTTGTTGAAGGACTTGGCAGGTTCATTAGAGTTTTTTGGAATATCTTAAATTCTTTGTTAGGGTGCCTATTATCTGCTTTCGACACATTCCATTTGCAGTATCGATTTTCAGTGGCATTAGGCATCTATGATAATGTTTTCTTCCAGACGTTGAAGTGCAAGTTCTAGTCTGAAATTCGCGTGTAAGTTAACTTGGATTGATTTCTCGTTTCGCGTTGAGACATCGTAGTTGGTCAAACGTTTGCAATAGCGTAAGATGTACCTAGCGGGAATAATTTACTGCTTTGTCATATGTGTGAATATCCGTTAGTCTTCAAAAATAGCTTTTCCTGAGGGCTGTAGGTTGATGCATGCAGGGTAAGGCACGTTTGACCCAGGAAAAGTTCTCGTTCAGAAAACATAACCTAAACAATCGTTCAAACAAAGGTGGAAGTTTACAGTGAGGAGGTAATGTTTACGAACGTTTCAACAAGAGTTGTTAACAGTTTTTACGTTTGGCATACCGGTCGTATGGTGGACTTTTGCTTGATGATTCCATTTTAAAAAGCCAGAATGAATAAGCACAGCCACGTATGTGTCGGGATCCGCTAGCTGACATGAAGTTACTTCAAGTTGACTGAACAACGAAAAACGTGCTGTACGTGTTTCGTTTGCGCTCTAGAAACCTTGAGTAATTGAATAAAAATTTAGCTTAAAAACAGTAGATCTAGCCCGTCATTGATAAATTTACGAAAATGTTAACGTGGTGGTGAAGTCGAACAAGTTGCAAAATAAAAAAAAAATTCCTTGCGATTTTCAAAAGGGTTTTTAAGCTCGTTGTTTGTCTTTGTTTTCAACCAACGACCCGGGAGTTGTGGTTTAAACAGATCCATGATACCACGAGCACCGAAAATGTCCAGAATATTTCTGTTAGTTTCTTTCCGATCAAATGAATTCAATGCCGTGTTTCAAGAAATTTGAAGATTAGTTTCGGCTTTGCACTGATGTGAAAAGTTCACTTCGGCTGAGCATAGATCAGTGCTTGTCAACCGGGTGTATCGTACACACCAGGGTGTACCAGACTTTTCCAAGGGTGTACCAACTTGATAGGGTGTACAGGGGTGTACCAGATATTTGCTCTTCAAGAACAGTCACATTGTTCCACATACGTCCTTTGCTCCAGCGCAGTGTGTTAAGTTTTCACAGATTTTAAAACCGTCTCTGTCGGGTGTGCCTTGTCTGTCTTTTCCCGCCTATGTGTTTGTAATGTTGGTCAGATGACCACCACGTATCCTTTTTTCTTTAAATGCAACATTCGGGAGTATGCAGGTAAGAAATGTTTGGGAACAGTTACTCTAGCTTGAATTTTTTGTAAGGTAATGTAACAATCATGCTTTTCCCTGCAATGAGTATTTGTTTTGTAGTAAGACACGTAACAATATTTTTCAGATTACTTTTCAAGCAGTTAGCTGGAGCTAAGCGAGAACTTATGCCGAGAGGAAGTGAGCAATCTCTATGTTAATTTCAACTTTGCACTTTTTCAGTAGAGATTTTATGCTGTTATCATCTTACACTTGTGAAAGGTATTGCAGTAAATTGTTGATCCTCAAGGAAAATTGACATGCGCAATTTGTTAAAGTAAAACGTAGCGAAAGGTAGTTGTAAAAAAGACCATAGTAACTATCAAAGGAAATACTTCAGTGAATCAAGTGAGAGTATGGCTGTCAGCAAGTCACATGCTGAGTGCAACGTAGCCCACTTTTCCGGGAGTGTACAGTTATAAAGACAGTTATTCAAGGGAAAAAGTTTGTATTGTTATGAAGCACAAATGGAGAAGCGATGTCTGCATTGTGTATGGGTTTTGCTGCGAAAAAGAAGAAATGCTGAAACCGCATCCTTCAGGGCACTGCCTATTTTATACAACCGTATTTGGTAAAGGTCATTCGGCTCCAGGACATTTCAAAAACGTGTGAGGTCACAGCATTCTACTGACCAAAATAAGTCAAAAGCATTCTTTGAAGCATCTCCAGAAAGTCATTGTCGATGGAAGAAAAAAGCCGTTTCCGAAGTTATAAAAATTCCACTATTAAGCAATACAACTAAACGTAGATGTCTTCATAGTTTCAGAAGATTTGTTGAAACAACTTCTTGACAAGCAGAA
>JGI24159J19872_10002233_pt1 | contig 22807 bp, 22 predicted proteins | sample Ectturendosymbi4_FD_19872 | JGI IMG/M metagenome (IMG submission 19872) | reverse complement strand
TGTGCCTCAAGTTGAATAGAAAATGAATTAAATAAAGTGCACAAAACTAAGAGAATACACCAAATCTTTTTGAGTAATTTAATCTGGTAGTTTTCTACAAGCAGCGCTTTTACCATGAGGACATCTGCGAAAAAACAACAATCACAGATTCAGACGATTCAGAGAACAGTCACTAGCAGAAACGTACCTCAAGATAACGGTGATATAAACAATTTCTCGAAAGGCAATCGCTGGTTGTGCCGTCAATGTCTGAAGTGTGAGGACCTTTTGTTATTTCTTACGACCAGAATATAAAAAATGGCTGTTTGGAAAACTATATTTGTGTCAGAGAATTTAAAAGCAGACCAGTCCCAATTGACCAAGTGCTTTGCTCTCGTTGCATGCTTTGCCTGTTGCAGCCTTGGTGATTCCAGCTAACAGCGCTGCCCGGGCAAACCATTCAAACAGCGCAAAACACTGTCGACTCTCATGTGCTCTTTCAAACACACACACATTTGCATTAACACAAATGCGAAGATGTGTTTAAAATCCCTTTGTTCAAAGAAATAGTATGAGAAGAAACTTACCTTTGACTTTTCAAAAATAGCTGAAAAGTTCTGATTTCTTATTTTTGCACTCAAAATAGCCAGCGATGAATTGCAAGTACAGCACAATTTAACACGCAAAACTTAGGAGAAAATAAGGCAGATGGTTACCGTGCTGAAAACAGATTTTTCCACAGATGAAAACTTCAAGAAAAGTCCACATTTGTTTACATTGATTTTTATACCCATCTGATAATGTACTGCTATGCAAAGCCATGCCAGTTTCCTACCAATTATTTGTAACTTTCATGTTACGCTACCGCTTGTAAACGTTATGTTTCCCAGTGAGCTTTGCCAATCTGGGAAACCTNGTTGCTATTAGCCTAAGCCTAATGGTTTCTAATNAAAATTCCTACTTTACAATGNCGCGTCGTGCATGTTACGCTTAAATCTGCAATGGTATCATATCTTAATCATCCTCCCTGCCAAGAGCACGACTACACAGCTACAAAAGCTTTGGATATTTTATTATATACCTGTTCATTATAGCTCAGTTCTTTTGAGATCGCTACACTACTATACACCTGGCTAGATCATTCTGACTAGAAAGTAAGATGCTATGGTAGTTACGTCTGTTTTTGCTTCTACAACGTGGTTCACAACCATTTCGCTGAAGGGAACCAAATCCAGACCTACGATTTTGTTAGGGGGCGGCACTAAAAGAATTTTCCACAAGTCAATTGACACGTTTTGTTTTGTTGCACTAACGAAGTCTGTTACACAAAATATTAGAGGTGTTACTGAAAGACCCTGCCTAACGAAAGCAATCCTTTCCCAGCAAAGAATCAGACTCCAAGCTCTTACAGAGTATATATTTCGCCTGCGAAGTAGGCATCATCAGCTCTTATTAAAATAGAATCTGTTACAGAAAGATTGCAAAAAGCTGCACAAAGGATGCTTTGGAGCTGCATGCGGCTCTTAGAACAGTGTTTGAGAACCACTGTTCAACAAGTAACACCACGCCTGCCAGCTACGATGTCACAGTCTTAACGATTATTGAACCAAAGAAACATCAAAGGCTTGCAGATCCAGTCTGGTGTCGTAACGCGTAAAAATCGCGTTTAGTGTCCTATAACGAGCGCACGTAAGTCTGTTTGGCAAAACCGTTTGTATCTGGGAAGAGACCCGGAGCTGGGGCTACATTTCAAATTGCCATAACTCCAGCTCCAGTCCTAAATATTTAAACTGAGCTCCGATTCCTGTTTTTCATTTTGCACTCCGGCTTCGGGTAAAATGTCCAGCTCCGGCGCTCCGGCTCCGTAGCCCTGGATTACGAGGTATTCTCACAAGAATTCTAAATGTCATATTAGCGTCGTAGTACAATTGCTTAGCTCAGCTATTTTCACGTCTTGGTTCAGCTATTTACAACGTTCTATTTACAAAGAATAAAATTCTTTAATTGACTAACTTGTGTTTGATTCATCAGGCTTGGGGGGCGAAAACGACGTGTCGTGAGTGAAAAGGGGGCAATGGAATAAAAAAGTTTGAGAAACACTGCTTTACACCATTCAATTGTCTACGCCGAACAAGCAGAGATGGGACCGGATCCGGATAACCGAAGTCGACTCCGGCAGGATTCTGCGTTTTTCCTTCCGACCCGGAACCGGACCCGGAGTAAAAAATTTGCGAAAAACCGGACCAAGATCCGGAGTCACTTTTGAATTTCGACAGTAGCAGGAGTCAGTGTGGTCATTACTTAAGTAAAAACATGGGTAAATTAAGGTGTTGGATTGATGATTGCAGCCGGAGTCTGAACAGGAGTCGGATTCTCAAATTTGAAAAATTGCCGGACCCGGATCCGGACCCGGATTCCAAAATTTTGGAACAGGAACGGAGTCGGAGTCTGAAACAGTGACTCCGGCCACCTCTGCAAACAACGATATGGTCCAGGGTTGGCAGATTGGCCATTTCCTGGCCAATTTCAAAAAATCTGGTCATTTTTTAAATACGTTGGGCATGAAAAACGTATTTGGCCATTTTGTAAAATTTGGCCATTTTTGGCCAGTTTTTGGTTTGTCTCTGTAATATANAGTTTCATTAAATATTTTTTCTTCTTGTATTTTTTGGACGGTATTCATATCACTCATTGTTACAGTAACACCGTGGCAATTCAACTTTTTTTTTTCTTTCTTTGAGGTGTGNAGTAATGATTTTGCCCTTGCAGTCAATAGATTTTGTACAGATGTTTCAGACAGTGATAATCTTTAGGTTACCATTGAAATCTGCTGCGCTCATGCTGTATCTATCTGAAGATTGGTGCACTCGGTTGTGTGAATAATAATATTATAGGCTAGTAGAAGTGTTTTGCATTTCTGGTAAGATTTTACTTTCAGAAGTTTCTCATCACTTTTACAGTAACACTCTGCAGTAACCTCAACCTTGTCATGTTCAAAGTGTGTAGTAATTATTTAGCCCTTGCAATCTTGTAGATTTTGTGCAACAAGTATTTCAGTCGGACCTGTCATGAGTCAAAGTTTGTTCTCAAGTGTTCCTGTCCTTTCCTTCATATTTTAACTTAATGATGGTTCTGAGCATGTGGTTAACGAATTATGACCATCAGCTTAATGCACTTCATGACTTTAATTTTTTGTTCATATATTTGGAGCACAAAATCAAGAGAATTCTAGCCTTGTCGTTGAATTGGAAAGTTAATTTCAAATTGTTTAACCCAGAAATGCGTCAGAATGGAAGCATGTATCTACAACAGCGTTTAGTATATGGTTGTAAGTTTTATTAAGATCAATAAAGACAAGTTGTAACAGGTGATTTTGACTTTTCAGCAGAAACCGCTGTTTTAAGGTAAAAATTTATTCTTTGGCAAAACCACATTTTTTGGCAAAAATATACTGACTTCCAAAGAATTTGAGACACCTATGAATATGGAAATTACCACAGTTAAAATATTTTGTAATTTTGGCCATAACCTCTTAGAAATACAGCCATTTTGGCCATTTTTACAAGGATTTTGGCCATAAGCTGAAAAAAAATCTGGCAACCCTGATATGGTCCAATTGGTGCCAGCGGCAAGACCGTGGATGCGTCCAGGTTACTTTGGCGTTGAGGGAGCCAGCACAGAAGGTGTTAGTAAGTGCAAGATTGTAGTCGGTGCAGAGTTCAAGTCGTTGACCATTTTCGTTCATTTTACGCAAGCCATAAGGTCCGAGCGCGCAATGTATTCCGTTCCAACCTGAGCGTTAAAGTCTCCGGTAAGAACCAAATCATCGCCTTTGTTTGTTTGAGAATGGTTGGTAGTGTAGAGAGTGACTCGCTGAGAAGCTGATAGAACTCATCAGAACTCATCCTTTTTTTCCTCGCTACACGCCATGAGCGTAGAGCTTAACCTATTTGATTATACCGAACACGTAATGACATGCAGGGTTGCCAGGTTGGCCTTTTGGGGCGANACTTCAGAAATTTGGTCCCAAATAATACTCTCTCAGACCCTGACCCNAAAATTTTCATTTTGCCCTTTGGCTCTTTTTGGCCCTTTTCCAGGATAGGCTGTCTCCTTGCAAGAATTGACCACCCTGGGTCCTGTCTGAGAAACCTTTTTTTCACTTTTTTGACTATTAATTGCAGATTTTCACGAAATTCCTATATTTTGAAGGTTTTTCATTACAAAATTTTGTTAGGGTCCTTGGAGCTTCTGAGTTATGTGAAAGTAAGTTCATCAGAATGCCTGTTGCTTGCTGCAGTTGTAGAGGTAGGAGTGAGAACTGTTACGGTATGTTACCTAACTTAGTGTTTTTCAAGTGGTGCACGTGTTTGTTGGTTTTGTTCTGAGTTCTGACTGTTGGTTGTTGCAATAGCACTTATCGAAGGATGGTAAATTTATCTCAAATTTATTTTGGCTACACATGGAAATTAAGTTGTTCTCTTATGATCTGTCATCACGTACTTGTTGTGCTGTTGCGCTACAATTGTGACTGAGGAACATTGCCATTTAATAAGTTGCTAAGTTAAGTATGGGTTAATATGACTTTGTAACTGCTGATGAATTTTGAAAAATGGTTGGCCTTTATTTGGACGTTTGTCTTAGAATTTGGCTTTTTCTGGACTAGATTTAGCCTCTTGGCATAAAGTAGATCTGGCAACCCTAATGACATGTATGTTGATCACACACCTAAGCTTTTCAGAAAGAGCCTACACATTAAGAAATAAGGTCCTGAATAAAAAAATCCAAGTTGTGAGACCGTGCAGAAGCAACAGCTATGATTTCAACCACACAGGTTCAGGCTGATCTATTGCAAAGCAAGCTTCGCGTTTCTTGTCTCCGAAACGTGTTGAAATTGAAGTTCAAAACACATGACATTCGAAAATTTAAATGCTTTTGTATTCACTTACTGCTTGTACAAGTCTGGTGGGCTTTTTTCAAATACTGAATTTCAACTTAGCATGCTTCATGTGAAGATGCGCAGGTTAACGTATGGCAGTGCTCATGTAACCATTTTCCTTACTGATAACGCCAATGTATGTTGTAATTCAAGAGCAAAGACCAAGAAATGCAAAAAGAAGCAATTTTTTTTAATTGCACACATTTCATTGACTATTTTGCAAATATTTCTAGTTTTCATGATGCTTGTGAACATTGTGTAAGGTGTATGCTAACATAGCAAGTTTGTTGATATTTCCTACTGATCTTTCCTTTGTCTGCTAAAACCAACTGGATTTGATGTGCAAACTACCCAAAATCACAAAAGCAAAATGTTATACATGCACACACTTTTTGCAAATCTGGGTGGCTCGTTTCAAAATTGTATTTCAACTTCGCACATTTCAATTCATGTGAACAAAAAGTCGAGGGTGCAATGTGTAGGCTAACCCAATGCAAAGCATATTTCACTTTTCTTCCTTATGCTTGTTGCCTAAAGTGCGTTAGATTTCAATTTCACAGGCAAGAATTGCAAAAATAAATGATCTTTTTTAGTTGCAAACTTTGTCTTGGAATGTTTTTCATGGGTTTGCAATTGTGGGTGGATCTTTTGAAATGTTGCGACTTTGCATGTTTCATGTGAAAAAAAGGTGCAATGCGTAGGCTAAGCTATGGCAGACCAAGAGCATACTTCACAAGAGTTCTTACTGACTATTGTGCCAGTTACATGACCAATTAGGCCATGGTTGGTAAATTTGTGACAATAGTGCAAAATCAAAGCTCATCTTGACATCTTCTTTGAAGTGAAAAAAATAATGTCATCTACAATGGATGAAAAAGTATTGCAACATACGCAAATAAGGAAAATGAAAAAACCTATAGGGGTAGATTTTCAGAAAGTAAAAATGATACTGAGATGGATTTTCAGGTGTCTCTACTATATTGGGCAGCATATTGTTTTACCATTGTTTCATCTGCATCCAGGAATATACCCCATTAAATTTTTGGAAATTTTTTAATTTGACAAGGCACGACCCTTGGAGGACAGATGTGAAAAGAGTTCTGCTGAAAGATGTGAAGCACTCTGAAGCTTTTCTAAACCAACCAAGTAGAGATCATGTAGTCATATTTGTGTTCTAAATCAGTTATTAATTTTGCACAGTATAATTGTTTAAATAGTTTCATGCTCTGGCAAACTTCTAGATAAAACTTGCTTAGTTAACATAACCACCTAATTGAATTTGGCAACTCCTTGTTGTCCAAGTCAGATATAAATGTATCTTTCCAAATTTACATAAATCTAAACTATTATGTATTATTGATAATTTTCTGTTGAAAATAGTGGTCACCAATCTTAGGGACACTGTCATTTGAGAGGTTTGACATATGTACTGGCTCTGTTCTGTTCCAATTATTATAAAGTTTATTTTCTCCATTACTACTTTGTCATTCATAATAACTTTGAGGTAGCTTACTTACCCTTCTAGGCCTTTATTCATTACATGGCTGTTTGCAACCACTTTTTCTTCCAATCATAGTTTATATGTGTTCATAAAGTTAGCAGTTTCTTTCAAAACTGATGTTACAAATGAAATAGATTGTTTGTTTTTGTCGCCTTTGTGCCAAGACAATGAAGTCGAATCAATAAATTGTGAAAGATAGGAATTCGATTTTACTAATTATATGCATACTTAATTGTGAAATCTGAAAGCAATGCATACACTTGAAATTCTGAAGAACTAATGCAAGGACAGAAGAAGCAAGCAAACTTAAGACTAAAATTGAATATCATTAATCAAGCACAAGCTTGTATTAAACAGATGATTTACATTGTTTTTTATCATTCTAAGTTGTTAAACAATGCTTTATTAGCAAGAAACCAATTGCTTGTATATAATTATTACCATTAGTTTTGTTTTCAAGGAGTGAAAACATGGAACTATTTTTTAAGTGTAGGAACATTTTTGTGATGAACTCTGTGATATTGTGGTTGTTGTTGTTTAACTTGGTTGTGGCAAACACTGCTGCTAAATTTGAGCCTTTGAATGTTCTGGTCATGGTTGCTGATGATCTTGGATTTGAGTTGAGTGCATATGACAATAAAGTTATCAGAACTCCACACATATCAGCCCTTGCATCTCACAGTATAAAATATGTGAATGCTTTTACTACAGTCAGCAGTTGTTCTCCAAGCAGGTCAACCATCTTGACAGGATTACCACAACATCAAAATGGTAAGTTAATGAAATGTTCATATGTGCTCTTTCCAAAAGTTGCATAAACTGCTGCATCTGTTTTATGTCATTTTTCAGGAATGTATGGTCTGCACAATGGATACCATCACTTCAACTCCTTTGATGGAGTTCAAAGCTTGCCTCTTCTGCTGAAACAAAATGGCATTCGCACTGGAATTATTGGCAAAAAGCATGTTGCCCCTGAGTATGTTTATCCTTTTGATTATGCAGAAACCGAAGAGAATAATTCAATTCTTCAAGTGGGGCGCAATATTACCAAAATGAAGGAACTAACTCAGTACTTCCTCTCTTCTCAAGATAAGACCAAACCATTTTTCCTCTACATTGGGTTTCATGACCCACACAGATGTGGGCACACTCATCCTGAGTATGGTGTCTTCTGTGAAAAGTTTGGAAANGGTGATAAGGGCATGGGAAGAATACCTGATTGGAAACCTNACTATTATGATTCCACTGAAGTTGTTGTTCCATCATTTGTCCAAGACACTGTAGCTGCACGTAAGGATATATCTGCCCAGTATACCACCATATCTAGGTTAGACCAGGGTGTGGGGCTGGTAATGAATGAGTTGAGAATGGCTGGCTTTTTAAATAACACAATGATTATATTCACTTCAGACAATGGCATTCCGTTTCCTAATGGAAGGACTAATTTATACGTTCCAGGACGAGCTGAACCATTTTTGCTGTCAGTGCCATCAACCCCAAGTACATGGGACACTGTTTCAAATCAGTATGTTTCACACTTGGATATTACACCAACCATCTTAAATTGGTATGAATTGCCATATCCTGATTATGAACTGTTTGGGCGACAAGTGAAGCTTACTGGCAAATCTTTGCTGCAAAAAGATATTACTAATACAGTCTTTGGCAGCCACAGCTTACATGAGGTTACCATGTATTATCCAATGAGATCCATTCATTGCGATAATATTACATTCATTGAAAACCTAAATTACCTTATGCCATTTCCAATTGACCAAGACTTTTATCTCGCTCCATCATTTCAAGACATTCTAAATCGGACCCGCTCTGGCATTGACACACATTGGTTTAAAAGTTTGAAAGACTATTACTATCGCAGCAAATGGGAGATGTACAACCTTACTAGTGATCCATTGGAGAAGCAAAATCTGGCATGGAATGCCAACTACTTGTCAACTAGAACAACTTTAATGAATAAATTGAAACAGTGGCAGGAAGCAACTGCAGATCCTTGGCGATGTTCTCCGAGTGGTGTCTTGGAGGACGCTGGACTTTATAAAGAAAACCCAACTTGTATGCCACTCTATAATGACCTATAAAATGTGGTGTTGGATATCTTGTTGATAACGATACGGTTGCTCCCATTATCACGATTCTTTACTGGAGCATTTTGTCACAGCATTTTCATTTCCAAAGTGCGTGCTTGTGCAGAATTGTTTTTTTCATGTTGTGAGATGATGTATTTTAAGATTCACCGTCCAAATATTTTTGAGAAGGTGCATTTTCTAATTTTATTTTTCACTAATTTTGGAAAACATTTGTTGTCTACTTTTTTCATATTTCATTCATGATCATCGTTTGAGCTTCCTTGTATCTGTAAGTCAACTGTTGCTTGTGACTTTTCCTTCGCAACTATATGTTATGCTACAGCCTGCATAGTATTTGCCACATGTGCAGATTTTTTGTGCAATATTTTCGTGTGCTTGTCAATTTGCGAAGTTTGGTTTTCCTTTTCCAGCTGTAGCAGCATGATAGATGTAAATAATGAGAAGGTTTTATGTAACTTGTCCATTGAGCTGGAGCAAAATCAAGAAGTTTGTTGGTTATTGGAAGCTTTGCATCAAATCCCTGACGTACAATTCATATGGTTCGGCAGCAGATGTTGCTTTTGAGCCTGTGTTTTGGATTGTTGATTTCGCCGTCAGATGGTTTGGGGTGGTAAGCTCGAACATGTTTCAAACGTTCTGTGGATTCGAAGTAATTTAGATAATTTCAACAAATTAAGTTTTCAATTACGTTCAGATCAGTTCGTGGCGACATCCATCCACGAGCCATTATTCCACAAGTTCTTTCAAACAAGTTTGTATCGAAACTTTTTCAATACTCTTTCGTGCGTATGCCAAATGTATCTTTAAAATTGGTGGTGATTTTTCAAGCGAAGGTCTCCAATTTTCCGTAAATAAGTGTTTCCTACCTAATGTTGACATTTTTTCATCTTTATTTGACATTCTCGGGAACTCATGTCAGTGCGCAAGAAATCTAAGCTAAGGCCTAGTCGGCGTCGGAAACAGCGCAGCAGAGTTAGTGTTTACGACTGGGTGGCGTTTTGGCCACTCTTTTGGGAATAAAGCCTGTGATCAAACCGAGCTTGATGAGTTTACTGCACATGATGCAGCTGCTCATTTTTATCACCCGAACGCTGTTTCGAAAATGTGGCGCTTTTAGGAACCAACAATACTTTTGTTGTGATCGGAAAGCCCGAGCGGGAAGTTCGCAAAGCTTCACACTGTGGCAGCAAGCAACAATAGAGATCACCCGACGAGATAACTTTGTTATTGCTTGTTCGCGCCACATATACATATGGGTGTTGTTCTTCGCGTACATCCCATTCGTGGTGAATCGCACATTCAACGCCAACCGAGAGGTTGCAACACTTTCAATCAAGCAAATGCACGAACATCGCAAAAGTTGCCTTCGACGTCGGCGCCCGATTAAACTTTCAATGAGGTCCAAGTTGTCAAAGCTCGTAAGTTTACAGATACTGTAGTGTTTCCAGCCCGGGTTTTTCCGAACCCGAAACCCGTTTTTTTTGGCTAGTTCTACTACCCGAAACCCGTTTTTTTTTTCAACCACGAAACCTGCATATTTTAATAAGCCTGGAATTGCTGTTGCATTCAAATATTAGTAATTCTGATAACACTGAAGTTGTGGAGTGGCGCGTGTAACGGCCAAAATAGCACGTTTGAACTTTCACCTATTATCATGGTGCACCAGGTGCGAGTTTTGATCGCTGATCACCGTACGTTCGTTGTTGGTCCGTATAGAACATCGTTCAATTGACCTATTTACAAGGATCGTGACGTCGTTTTGCCCATAATAGGTGTCTACGCGCACTTCAGTCTTTTCGCTAACCTGCATCTGAGGTAGTTCTTCAAAGCTATGCCGTAGTTTCGTAGTTACTATTGTTCATTTATAAGCTGTTATGTGTTAGTTCATATACAAACTGTGATTCTTTGCAGAATCGATTCGTTGCTTTTCAGTTTGCAATACTTTTCCACAAAATATTTGGATTTCCTTTAGAAGCGACTTTAAATAGATCTTTAATCATGCACATTCAGTTTGAAGACGTTATTAATCAATGAAAATCAGGCTAGAGCCATTTCTTATACAATAAGGCTCAACAAACACCAAAGTTCAATTTGTGCTCCGTTATACAAAAGGATGAGTTTCAAGCACTGTAAGTTGAATCCACCATTTGAAATCAAAGCACAAAATCCATGTTATCCATGAGAGTGAAGACGACAAAACTATTCCGACACAGAAAGATACCCAATCATAAATCGTGAAAAAGGAAATGAGTCCATTTGAGGCTNCAAAGACGTCAGATATACTTGAAAAACTGTACCAAGCCGTTATTAAAATCAAGCTCACATCAGTGNAAGCAGAGAGGGCTTCTTCAGCCACAGTACTATTTGTCACAAAACTCTGAAACAGACTGAATGNTAAGAGTGTGCTTTGATTGACATGCGTCAGTATTGTAAACATCAATAAAAACTGTGCTTAACTTAATTAATAATTCGCTAATAAACTGCGCAGGTACCAACAGTAGCAATTTCACAATTATGTTGAATTTTTATCGGTCAAAATCGCATTCATTTCAAAACCCGGGCTTTCCCGTTTTTTTTTTCAGCTACCCGAAACCCGGGTTTTAAAATTTTGCCCCGAATTGGAAACACTATGTACAGATTGTTTCAGATCGGTGTACTAACCGCGGGGCACCAAGGTAACTGTTGTCAAAGCTTGGCTCGACAAATGTCCGAGAGCTCGCATGTGTTCACATGTCGTGCGGGAAGTAACTGGTTTGCAACTGAAAGCACTATCCAGCAGATTTGTGCCATACTCAATTGTACGTGGGGTTCGAAACAGAAATTCCTGAACATTTATTGCTTGCAGACGGTATATGTCGCACAGAATGTGGTTATAAACGTTGAATTGCTACATGCAGATTTTCTCTTTATGCGTCGCGTATTGTGTGTAACTGCACTTCGGCAGCTGTAATTATCGTCGCGTTAATACGCAACAAACCACTCGTTCGGGCTTATGGAATTTCTATATCAAGAAGGTCGTGTTGCTTTGAAGGTACAGCCGTCAGAAGTAAGCTTGAATCTGACTTGTCTTCTCCTCTTCAGGCATTCGTGACTCTGGTTGTCTGTCTGACATCGTCGGTGGTCGTTTTGTTTTACATGAACGTTTTACCTCATGTGTTGAAAACTCATTCAACGTTCTGTGCTCATGTGCACCTTGCATACGGGCATTACTTGTTGCTGATGATCGTATTTCATTATTTCAAAGCCGTAACTACAAACCCTGGCTGTCCACCAGCAGTAAGTAAGGATTGCTTGCATGCGAATGTGATATGTAAATCCGGAAGCGCAAGTTAGCTTTGTTAGTTGGCAAACTTTGCATTTATCAGAAAATAAGTGACTGATACTTTCGGCGGAAGCAATTCATCGCGTTCTAGATCTTTTTGTAAGGTACAGTGGCATTATCGATTGTAGTGAATCATTCCTTTGAAAGTGCTAACTTGCCTCGAATTTTCCTGACGTGATTCGGAACGACAAGGGTATGGGTTATTAAGACGAGAGGTTCTGCAACTTCTCCGTCATTATAGCGGTATCACATGCAGTGTGTTTTGCTCCTTGTCGAAAGCATTGTATGACCATCATCACTCTACTACTACTTTCGAACAGGGGCGTAACGACTGGAGGGCAACCGGGCACAATTCCTCGGGCACCGAATGGTTTCGGGGGTCGTCGAAAAGTCCCAACAATGTCGTAAGCCCTTTCTTCAATACAGTGCATTTGCTTCCGAAAGACCAAAGTGCGAACATGGGGGCGCCAAACTTGTTTCTTGTCCCGGGCGCCATCTAACCTCGTCAGGCCCCTGTTTTCGCGCTTAACTTCACGCTTCATTAATTACCATCCGCAGGACGAATCGTCATTTTGGTTATGGCTGCGTTGATAGTGAGCAGTACGCCAATGAGGTGTCTGCAGATGTCCGACTTTAAACGCCCGTTGCTAGATAAACCTTACGCGATCGAAGTCCATCTTTTTTACTTGCGTATTTTGTCCAGGTCACACCAATATCACGTGACCAGTCGTTCACGCGCTGCTAACCGGCAGATTGACTTTGCAGGAGACGTCCGACGTCCCGTTGACATCGATTTGTAAGAAGTGCATTACCCCTAAACCTCCGCGCACCCATCACTGCTCGGTGTGTAAAAAATGCCGTTTGAAGATGGACCATCACTGCCGTGAGTTCGACTGAAAAGATCGGGATGTCTTGACATGACAGCAAAATCAACGTTTGCCATCGAAATGTTTCCGTTAATTGTCGCATTTTCAAGTTCGACTTTCAAAAAGAGCATTTTTTCCGTTTTTTCCGTAGTAAACTGCTTTCCGTGCAATGGCTAGGAGTTCATACAAATTGGCTGCGGCTAGGGTTTTGCTGTGTTTATGTGTTATGAAATTACACTTATTTTTGGTACACCATTACTTACGCGTAAATTGGGTGAATGCGAACAAACCAGGGCTGTGGAGTCGGAGCCCAACAATTTTGGATGGCTAGATTCGGAGCCAAAAATTTTTTTGATGGTGGAGCCGGAGCCTGAAATTTGGGTTCCGGTTCAAACGAGTTGTGCAAATAATACAATGCTTTTTCTGTTTTTTGGACCAAATTGTTCCTGAGCCGGAGCCAAAAATCTCAAGATGATGGAGCCGGAGCCAAAAAGATTAGATGACCGGAGCCTGAAATTTGAGTATTAGCTCAACAGCCATGGAACAAACACACAACGTGTTTTCCTATTATTTTAATAAGTAAAAATTCAAAGCTGTATAAAAGATTGAAACGAAACATTTGAATTCGCCGACATCAGCGATAACTTTCTGATTTAAGTTATGTTTCGTTATTTTTTCCCTTTCTGTGCAATCTTCCTGTCTCGCAAGCGGTTTCTATTGTTATATTCAGATTNTTTGTTGCAACCAAATTAAGATCTTGCAGCTTTTCGAANTTTTTTCAACCCACTGCCGCCGTTTTGCTGTTGTATAGGNTCGGAGCTTGATAACTTTTCTTGCCAGGCTNATTACCGGTAAGACCAAGTTACTGAGAAAACTTNAACAGAAAACGGAGACTATTCGACATCACTGCAATTTCAATTAACTCGAATATTAATCACGTAAAGCATAAAATAAATGTTCACTGACAGATTTTCTGACTCAAAGTACCGGATAGGTGGGCCAAGTGGACAAGGCCAGTCTCAGAAATGTTATACTGTATCACCGAATCAATTTGTCGCCAAATCGCCATCGACCGTTCCAACAGGTAGAGCTACCTACATGAAAAATACATATGCAACTCGTTTTCACAGCATGGTTGAACAACTGCGTGGGACACTACAATCATCGATATTTCATTTCCTTCTGCGTTTTTATGTTGCTCGGCACTGTGTACGTCTCGCTTAGCTCGTGGACGCTCTTTTACGACTGCTTCGGCCTCGCGCAAAAGCTCCAGGACGTCCAGCGATCTCTGCAGCGGATTTTCAGCAGCAGTGCGAACAGCAGCCAAACCGGAGGTGAGTGGACCTGTGCTTCGGATATCGATGGGTTTCTTTCGACTGTTAACGAAACCACAAGTCTGAGCCCAAACTTAAAATTACATGACTTTTCCGGTGTGCAAAAGAAATAGAAGACAGTCATTGCATAAAATTACCGTTGTTTTTCAACCTGTTGTAATCGAAAATACGTGTTTTTTCAGCTTTTTTTTCATTTTTTTGTCACTTCAAAGCTAAACGTTGCCGGCTGACACTATTTTCCATGATATGAAGTTACCTTTATTAAAATTCATTAAAATCTCTTTTCCCCTGTCGCAAGATAAATTTCTAAGCTGTGCCAAACAGCCGTTGCGTTCAGCCTTTGCCGTCAAATATTCCCATCGTTGCGAAAAGCGCCAAGTCTCACCTGTAGGGCAGTGTGAGAACTACTTCATGCGTGGCTCTTTCAGCATGAGTGAACTGTCGTTTTGTGCAGACGCTCAGTCGATTAGGATACGTCACGCATTATCTGCCAACACTTGCTCTGGAAAGGATCGCTTTTACAACACCGGCACCGTCTTCCTGTGGATCTTGTGCAGGTATGCTGTCATTTGTAAAGAGTTCATTACCGCTTTGATATTGATCGTGAACACCACTTTATATTTACGCATACGTCGTTTGCTGGCAAAGGCGATCTTCATTTGTTTGCTATGTCTGGGCCAGAAGACTGCAATTCTTTTCGCATCCCACCCCGTAGCAGGAAAAATCGTTTCTCATCCGTGCACACGTTAATTACATTTTTTTGGAAGTTTTGAAGTGTCTCTTATCCTGAGAGATTTTTGCCAAAACCAAAGGGAAGAGGAGCAAAATGGTCGCTGCTTCTTCCTGCCACTCGAAACAGAAGCCCGTTGTTTCAATCGAATATCCGCGCAGCTTGCAGATGAACTCTTCTTTGCGTCAGTAATGTAAAGTTGTCACTGATCTGCCAGAGAAGTTGCACCCCAACTGCGAATCGCTGTTCTTGGGCTGTTATCACAACGCACCGCAATTTCTTGCTTCTTGGTTTAACTAGGAGTACGAACGAAGCTCGTGACTCGCTTCGAACGCAGTAAAAGCAGGAGGTTTCGAGGTTTGCGTCAATGCTGTTATGATAATGCCTTTTTAACTGTGATCGATAGCCTACGTTTAAGGTGGGCGCTTTCTTCGTCCAAAGAGGTCTGTTCTTAATGCGTTTTACTGCTTTGTCTGTTTTTACTGCGATCGAAACGAGTCACATCCACTGTTCGTGCACCTCATGTCAACACTTTTGTTGACGAACATTTTGAAAAGAAAGTGATTTTGCTTGACTGTGTATACTTGTACTTAACGGCACTTCTGCTGGCTACAAGGAAAGCGCCTACGTGTACCAAGATGTTGTTTGATTGATTGAGTTTGCGAAGTGCAACTTGCATCGCTCCGGCTAGGTGACAAGCGCTTAACGCCCACACGCAAGGTGTTTCGGAGGTTCAGGAAGACATAACTGTGCCACAGTTTATGTCCTTGCGATACTCCTTCCCGTTCGATTATAGCCAATCTTACTTTCGCTTTCTTCAGCTATGCATTTTCGGTTTTTACCCCCCCACCCCAATCAGACCTTCGATCCTCCCCCACTTTCAACCGTAAAATTTCGCAGTCGTACAAATCGAATAGCATTAAATGGTATTTTAAAATCTTTTTGCAATAGACGCTCTTAATGGCAGAGGCACTGCACGGTGCACTGGCGATCTGTCTGCCAAGTCGCTCACCTTGCCGCATTGAGAACTTGTCTGCCTCCTTTGCAGCGCAGTCACAGCCGCACTGGGCTGCTTGACCGCCTGGCACATATTTCTCATCTCACGCGGAGAGACCAGCATCGAAAAGCTGATCAACGATAAGGAGAGAAGGCGAATGAAGAAGCTCAACATGAAGTTCGCCAATCCGTACGACTTTGGTTGCCTGGGCAACTGGAAACGTCTGCTCGGCGTTCAGTCGCTTCGGTAAGGTGTCGCTATGACGACAAGCTGCGTGTCGTTCGCTTAATTTCCACTGCCATTCCAAGTGAAAACTTTTGAATTTTTTTGTTTCGACTTTTCAAGCAACGCTTTGAAAAGTTTACTTTGAACAGTTTCAATTTCTCTACCCCTGGTCTTTGCGAAAAAAACGCGGAACAACCGGATTTCACTTGGTAAAGAATAAAACTATTTTGCCTCTCGTCTGATTGAAAAAGCCTCTCACAAGCAGTAGACAATTTCAGTTCAGCGCAATGATATTTCCAGCATTTACAAGTTTGAACAGTCAGCAGCAGCTTTTTGCTCTTAGAAAAGGCTTTCGTTGGTGTGCTAAAGAAAAATAGCAATGACCCCTTTTAAGGCTGGTTTGTGTTTGTTGTCTGCTGTGCGTATGTCTTCAAATCAGTTCTGGTCCACCTCTAACCAGGCGCGACTTTATGCTTTGCAAACATAAGTACAAACCAGCGAACGCCTTATAAGGCCAACAAACAATACACCGGCGACAAGCAAAGGCGAGGGAATATTCTCAGTGTTCCGCAATTCTGAAAGCTGCTTGTCGCCTATACCTGCAACATATCGTAATGGCCTGTGTGGAGCTGATATGGTCTGTTAATTATGTGTCTCTGAGAGGTCTGCAACTCAACCCTTGCTCTATTCGGAGCAGAGCAGCTTCCTACTGCTTCTCACTGGTGTGTAAAAGCCATCGATATGTCATCACTAATTACGTGTATGCTTTTGTGATGAACGTGAAATAAACGTAGAAACTGCATTGAAATCAATAAACACTGGAACCTTCGGTGATCGCAGGTCGTTTGTTCGGAGAGTCCTGCTGCCTTCGACGCACCTGCCCGACGAAGACGGCATCCTGTGGGATGTTGCGAACTACCGCAGAACGATGGTCACGTGACCCTGGTCGCTAGGCAACGGCCTGTCACAGTTGCCAAGCCCGCAGCGCAAAGCTTGTTTCGTTGTGCAGCGGCTTGGATGGATTTTTTCAATCAGCAATGATGCTGGTGCTGACCTCGGCGAGACTTGGCGTCAGGTTCGATGCGTGGAGCCGAAGTGTAGGCGTGTGTTAAAAAATTGAAAAGCGCGAAACGCTTTCAAGCCATTCGCTCCCAATCGCTGAAGTGCTCCGGCGGTACTTTGCAGTGAAGGTCAATCGGTGCTTCTCTTTAAACGGATGTTACGTAATCTTGTTTTTACTTGTGAGTCGTTTTACGGTTTCCGGTCGTGTCGAATGGGAATCGGGTGACTGACCGTCATGTGCGAACAGTGGCGTAACTAGAGGTTTGAGCCAGGGGGGCAAAACTTAGCGGAAAGGGGCCCAATGGCCACTGTAGGAGGGGCCGCTAACCAACACTCAGAAAAAGTTAAGAAATGATAGTGAATCCGGATGTCGTGGATGTCTATACTAGCTGAAAAAAAACGAAAACACCCCGAAAAACGCAAAAAAAACAACAACCCACTGAAAACCGAAAGATTGCTAAATATCAAAATTTCAGCTAAAGGGGGCCCAGGGGGCGGCTTGCCCCTGCCCCCCGTCAGTTACGCCACTGCGTCCGAATCGCCATCCCGCTTCAATGTTGCGCGCTATCTGTGCATTTTCCGAAACGTAGCAAACACGTCACAATGTGCTTTTTGTAGTTACGGTGTCCGCGGTGGTTTTGCTCTTACACGCAACCGCCTTGACGTCATTTTTCTAATATTGAGAAGTTTGGCACGGCAACTCTTATCAGTGCGAGTTTTGAATTATCGAAAAACGCAGAAAAATAGTTTTTGTGTGGGACATTTGTCTGTTCTTTGGGATATTTGAGCGTTTTGTTTCCTGAAGTTGACTTTTCAGAGTAAAGAAGCAAAAGGCCAAGCTTAGCCTCAGCAACTGATTTATCTTTATAACTGGAAAGCGTCGATTTGTGTTTCATCATAAATGGCTTTTTATCCCCATATTCCTGTAAACCTTTAAAGCCTACCCATGGAGGTCTCGTGCAAGGCTGACCATGGCTCGTTTCTATTCGTGCTCTTGGCAATCACGTGAGACAAAACTAGAACACTCTTGGTTTTCAAACATATGTTCGTTTCTTCCAGCTTCTCAAAAAATCGAGTTACGCTTTTGCTTTGATTCAATAGTGTTGTGATACAGTGTTACAGTTTATAATGACTTCGCTGGAGTTTGCCAAACTCTTTTGATTTCGATTATAACCAGTTTTGTCGTTTAATTACAGTACGTTGAAGTCCAACGCCCTTCTCAGCACATCACCCTCATCCTTTCTCAGAACATGCGCATAGCAACGTTGCCCATTTGCTCTTGCCAACTTATCCACCGTATTCTGTAAACCCAACATACCCGTCAGTTCCTTTGTGTTTTTTCTGTCCATCAATTTAACTCCAACACATCGCTCTCACCATACTTCTCTCAGTTCTCAAAATCGCCATTTCATTTTCGACGACTTCCAAAATCGGTGCCGTGTGAAGCAGACCCTGTGCTTTCTAGCGTCTGTAACAGTACACACCTACTGCCCAGGCTGCGCAGAAGGACAGAAAAAAGACATTAGCAATGTAGACGTCTCTCACTTCCGATCTTTCTTTTTTGCTAGATAGTTGCTAACCTGTCTTCGTATCGTGACTCGTCGAATTCTTATTCTAATTTAGTTTTATTCTGTGGATCAAAGCAAAAAGTCCTGATCGATGGTAACATTTCGCAAAGCCACTCGGCCTTGCGATCATCGCATCATAATGCTCGTTGACTTACTTGCTGCAGCAAGAGCAAAGTGTTTATGGTTCCTGCGTTATAGAACAATAACGTGCAATGTATAGACTCTGTTTTAGTGAGCAAGTGCATATCGATAAAAAGATGAAAGACTGATAGCGAATTCAGAACAACAAAATCAAGTCAATCACCACCTTGTTTTCCTTTAAATTGTCAATCTCTAGATCCAGAGCTCTTCAACAATAGCTTACGTTCAAGTTTCGTGCAGTGCATAGCGATGTTGAGGCAAAATAGTTCCACTGTTGAGGCAAAATAGTTCGTTCATGGCGGCACTGCTAACAAATTTTGCTTCACTTTATTCTTGGGTACTAGTGTTATTTGCTCAGTGGTGACAAGCCCTCAAAGCATATCACCGCACATCACGATCCCTTAAGCTAAGCGTCTCTGTTCGTAACTGTGGTTGCGTACTTAGTGTTGCGGAAAGCGTGGACCTTAAAACGATTCGCGACGCTCATACGCATTTTTTCGGCTTTCTCTGACAAATATCGCTACAACGTAGCGCAAAACGCTCTTGCACTAAAGTTATTTATGAAACATTTTGTCTTCTTGGTAAAAATCACTTCTGCTGTTGGAACACAGAGACAAAAAATTACGGAACTGAAAGTGGTATATGTCACTCACTGTCAGAACGTTTAAGTCTCCTCGTGCATATGAAGTGTGCTTAGCGCCAATTTGGCGAGAAATTACGTGCACCATCTTAACACTGAAGCTCACAGCAAATGCATGAATCGAGCAACAAATCACTGTCTCATTGTTGAGTTTGTGTATTTTACAGTTTTGTTCGTGTTTACAAATCGTTGCAATATATCTTGACATGCTAACCAGTCTTTTTTAAGGCTTGACTTCGCTGACATCAAAGTTATTTTGAGGGTGAGCAACCATTTTATCGGAATATCGAGATGGTCGTATAACAAATGGTTTGAATATATTTTGAAGGTGGCAGTAAAGTGAGATCGTTTCGGTGTCTCAAAACACATTGAAAAACACTGATGGTAACATATTTTTCGTTCGTCACACGTCGCCATTTTTCATATTTGACTTGCAGTGCCGTTTACGCGTGTTTTTCAAGTCTCTCAGAGTGGAAGCACTCTGCGCTGCCCCCGTTCGCCTCCCCAGATGCGTAGCGGGCACAAAGTGGGGTCTCCACTTGTGTGTAGCTGATAGGGAGACTGTCGCGAATATTTCGAACGGAACCCTCTGTCTGAAGCCCGGAGCCGTTTTTGGTCACGCGCGCGACGACCGATGTGCGATAGGTTTGAGTGGCTGAGCGCATTTCATGGTAGTAGCTATCAGTGGCAGATCCAGGGGAGGCGGCGCCACATAGGCCCTGACTTGTACACAAACCGAAGGTTGTATGCGACAATCGCTGGGTATCACACAATAGTGGTTACCTTTTATAGGCCAAGAAAGTGACTATTTTGGTTGGTCGAGCTATGCCATTTTTCAGGGAAAAACCACAATTTAAGAGCGCTTTATATCATTAATTCAGAAAACGTTTGAAGAGGGTCCCAGAAGATGGCCTTTTCACAATCTGCACAACTGAGAGCACTGTTGGTGTCCAAAACAATCTCTAATATCTACAAAAAGGATTTGAAAGAAACAGCTTTAATTAACGCAGCTCTCAAACACACGGACCACATGTGGCCCGCAGTAGTTTTTGGGAATTTTCAAATAAATTTAAGTTGTCAACCATTTTTTGGAGTTTCTAGATATCCCTGAAGCCCACTAGCCACTACAAAAAGTTGAGAAATGTAATGAATGCTTGTGAATGTATATACTAAAACCGGTATCACCGGGAAAAAAACTCCAAAATAAAACAACCTTCTGACCCCGTAAGAATACTAAATACCGGAGTATTAGCAAAGTGGGGGCCTAGTTTTTAAATTAGCTTGCCAGGGGAGGGGCAGTTTTCACCCCTGTTCCACCGTCAGTTACGCCACTGACAATAAGCTACGCGTTTTGCCGTCGGTAACAGATTTCGCGTGGCAATTTTGCCTTTTCGTGGCTGGCGTGAACTGTCTACGGGTTTGTAATTGCTACAGCAGGATCAAAACCATTACCCGTCAGCTACTGTTGCCAGGTGGGGGTGAAAGGCGCCATCGTTTCCCAAATTTGGACTGCACATATTGAACCATTGAGCAAAAATTGTCATGACTACGTAAAGCCAATTATATAATTGGATAATTATTCAATCCATTGAAATAATTATTGGTGGATTGAATAATTATTCAATCCACCAAGCTGTAGGCTAGATATTGTTAGTATTCTGCCAAAGTTTCTGCGTTGGAGCCATCCCTGGTTGGAGCTGAGTACCATGACTTGTTGAGGAGCGTCGTGTTGACACATTGTAATTGTGCCTGCGACCAGTGATGTGCCCGAGACATACTTGTCGAGTCAGAGCCATCTAAACCTTTTTCGAGTAAGAGCAAGGTTATGCGCTTTTTCGAGTCGAGTTAGATCCGAGTCGCAAGAACTATCGAGTCATTGGTTTGCAAGGTCGAGTCAAATGAAATTAACATATGTTTTATGTCTTTTTTGATATGAAGTGATGCCCAGCGAGCTACAAAATGGCAACCAACGAGCTAAAAATAGATGCCCATTGTTGTTTTTGCAATGTTGATTCAAGTTGTTAGATCTAAGTTTTTTGTGAAAGCAGTTTCCATTTTCCTTCTCTCCCTCACTTTCAGACTCAGTCATTTCCACAAATCTAATCCAACCTTGCTGCATGAAATATGCTTCCTTGTCTTTCACATGCCCAAAAAATGACCAGAGGTGAACATGGACTGGATTTACTGTAAATCTTGCCGCATTCTAGTATTTTGATGGATTTTCATGTTGTAATTTCTGCTAAATAAGAGGTGATCGGAGTCAATTTTTTGACTCCTGCTCCTGTTCCAAAAAATGACTCCAGCTCCTGCTCCGGAACCCTTTGGAAAATTGCACTCTGACTATTGTTTGCAGTCCTAAAAGCTTAAGTTAATGTCTATTTTGCCTCATGAAGCAAAATAACTGTAAGAGCGATTTTGCCATTACCCAATATGGACAAGTTGCGTCGTGGTTTTAGTGCTGGCAAGCAGTTCGTAGCTTCTTGTTTGCACTGAATGATTATTAGCAAGCAGGTTAAAACCCCAACTCTAACTGTAAACCCTAACGCATTGTCTCTGTGTGTGTCGTATTGTCATCAGGGTTGCGGAGCAGGACTCGGATTTGTAAGGAGTTGGAGGTTTTTGGGTGGAGTCGGAGTCGGATTCCTAACAACACTGGGAGTCGGAGTCGAATTTTTTTATCCGACTCCGGATACCCAGTTGGTTCATTTTTTACATCACACTTCTAAATTAGGAATTCCTGTTCAAATGATACAGATTCTTTTGAAACGTTTGTTGAAACAGAGATTTATTGCTGTGTACCACGATTTTCATTGATTTTAACAGCCAAATTTCATTCCCTCAACGCAGCCTCAACGTTAAGAAGTCATCAGTCAAAGTCGTAAATTTAGGAAAGTCGGGGTCGGGGGTCTGATATTTTACCTCCGAATCCGCAACCCTGATTGTCATTTGACCAATTCAACCAATCGTGTTCAACGAAAGGCAAAATAACTCCTGCACAGTTTTTCACTCATGAGGAAAAAAAGACATTGCCAAACTTGAAACCAAGAAATAGAATAAAATCATATGTTGTTGTCACCTGAACAAAATCTCAATGAACTTCTTCAGTTCTAACCTGAACCAAATCTAGTTCAACTTTTTCAATTTTTTTTACTCTTTGTGCTTTAACCACAAGCACAATGAAACAAGAACAACTACAGTACTGTTATCTTTTCACTTACTCGCCTCCACAGATGAAGCCACGTAAGCTAGGCTACATCAAAACACTTGATACCACCTTATTCACACAATTTAAATTATCTGCCTCAGTAGCTTGAATTGTGAACTTGCAAGATAATACTGGCATGTTTAGGAATAGTCAGAAGTAAACTGCATTTCTGCTGGCTTGGATGAAACTG
>JGI24159J19872_10002228_pt1 | contig 22837 bp, 13 predicted proteins | sample Ectturendosymbi4_FD_19872 | JGI IMG/M metagenome (IMG submission 19872) | reverse complement strand
GAGATATGTGCAAGTTTGAATCATCGCAAAAAGACGAAAGCAGATGGCAGTCGACTGATTCCTCGAAAGCATACAGAAACACTAGTGCTTTTAAGTGCTTAATGGATATAGGTGCTGATAGCTAACTTTTTGCACGATATAATGGTGTTAATCTTTTGGTGCAAGGTTGAACGAGGTCCGTCCATTTCTTTTGCTCCTATTTTAAAAATTGTTTGGTTTTACGGAAATTCTGGGTTCACATTGGAACGCTCACGTATCAAATTTTATTTGTATTTTCCTTTAAAATCTGCTTTTGATCCTAACCGTTTGTTATCTGCATTAGCACACTGTAATTCTAATGGCAGTAACATCTTTTTTTTTGCAGCACAGTATTTATGTGATTGTGCAGGCAAAGAGTAAGAAAAGTCGAAGTTCTTGAATTTCCACACATTTTCATGCAAATTTAAACGAAAATTAACGTTGTAGATTAGATTTCTTCCAAATTCATGCGCATCGAACGTTCGTTCACATCACTTTTATTTGGTATGGATGCTGTAAACAAGATGACTGTACTATTGAAAATCTGTTGTTTGGATTCAGTTTCTCTTTCGTGTGCATCAAGCGGTGGCTGGAGTTATTTGCTATATTTTGATGAAAGGCGCTTTGCTTTATAACACCCGTTTGTCGCCTGACAATCTTAGGCTGTCTTGTTTTCAGTGGCCTTTTTGCGATGGCTCTCACAACCAATTTAACAAAGAAACAGGAGACAACGTTGCCTCTCTCATCGTGGAAAGGAAGCTCGGTTGAAATGGTTAAACCTATGTCTCAAGACATGCGCCTTTTAGGTCTATGTCATCAGTCATCTGTTTTTGAAGAAGGAACAAATAAATTTTTCTTGTGTGTCGCACACCTGTTTGTGTAATGTTGTTTTGATGTATAGGCCTACATATCTTTTGTTGGAGCCGATTGCCAACGCTTTTTGGCAAGCGTACGTTCCACTCTTCCCTCAGGTTGATTCCTGCGGTTTCCTCGGTCTGAAACGTTAAGTTAAATACCTGCGCTACGATTCATCAAGAAGTGCATGTTTTGTACATTAGTTTCAAGTGTTTGATTTTTTGTACGCAATTGAGCTACACATATTCCCACTGTATCACAAAATCTAATCTATAATCATTTCAAAGCCGCCATGAAATGGGTCAGCGTTTGTACAGATTAAAGGGTGTTGAGATTTCCATCTATTCAAATTAACGTGTTGCATCATACTGTATTTTTGTGAGAAATTATAAGTTGTTGCTAATATTCTACTGTTCGGTGCGTTTCAACCTTGCACGAGAGTTGCAGTGCACAATGCGTTTGCGGTTTTTCTTAATGCTTTTGCGTTACTGACTACTGACAATACAAGCTTGGGTGACGTCAGAGGTGAATATACCGAAGCGGAAGTTTTTGTTGTTTATCATTTTGAGTGCTACCTGAACCGGCGTTACTGTTTATAACTGAACTTTGCAACACTGGTGATCATGTTGCTTGCAACGCCGCGTAAGTGCCAACAAATGCGTGAGCATAGCAAGAATCGAATGCAAGCTATGAAGCAAACGCCGTAATATCAGCGCATTCGATCAACAAAAAATATGTTATATTGCAGGTTTGTTAAAAGCAAATAATAATAATGAAACCAGTTTTAACATTTTTTAAATTCTTGTAATAAACCTGAATACTAACAATAATTTCACTGCAAATGACGAGCTATATTACTTTGCATGGCACAGGTGTAGGAGCAAGCGAAACTTGTGCGCCATCTTTTCCCAGATTTTCAGGGATTTTGCTTAGATATTTAGGGATTTTGCCCAGATTTTTTAGAGATTTTACCCAAATTATCAGAAATTTTGCCCGACTTTTCGACAAATCAACACTTAGGGGTGCGCTTGCTCCCCCGTCTCCTACACCACTGTTCCGTAGTGCTGTACATATACTGTATAGTGTGTATCTAAACTTGGTCGAAGGCGGGGTCATAAAAATTCTACGAGTAAACTTCACGTGATATTCCCTTTTTTGGAATTGACGTTTGACGTGCTTAATTTTCATTCACTATTTATATTCAGAGATTATAGGCTTTGGTTTTGACCGGATTTCCTTAAGAAAAACTGAGGTCTTTTTGTATTGAGTAAAATTGCAAGCCTGTCATATTGATCGAATTTCGTTTGAATTGGGACGTTTACCTTATCCCTGTCACAGCTGCACACATTTGCCTTCTGCGAAGCTTTTCAGATGAAAGGTTCACGCTGCCAAGATTTTGTATATGATTTGTATGCGATATGCATTCCATCGTGCTAAGTATTTAACAAGAAGTTCAAACTGAAACCTCTAGTTATCTCGTTTGAGGCAGACACGCTGTGGCACAGCGTATAAAACAGCAATAAGCAAACATGTTCTCTGTGCACCAGACGCTGTAATTTTTGGTCCTGGTTGCGGGGTTCCTTGCTTGCGGTGGGATACATGGCTGTCACTAGACGCTTCGCGGTTAAGCGAAGTTTGGGCAGTTACATGGGTAATTTGTGGGCTTTCAGTGGATGAATTATCGATGCGAGAATCCTACTAGAACCTTCAGTGTTGGCATTTTTCTATACCAACATGCGTTGGAGTTACCAAACGACAGAGGTCCAGGTTATGGAAAAGCACTGCGACACTAAAACTGTTTTCCTACTCATGTTGATGCTTAGACTTCCCGGTTGATTTCAATGGGAAAACCATGGGAAAAGTTGTTGATCACACAGCAGTTCCTAAATGAGACGGTTAAGGTGACGCTGCGTCGGTGTAATAATGTACTGCACAGTGAGCACTCTCATAAAAGTGTCATTGGAACGTAGTGTACAAACATGGCCATTAAAACCAGGGAAATTTAAGGGAAAAGAGAGCATGAAGACAGTACGTATTAAATCATGACCGTAAAAGTGTCATCACAGGTTACGCAAGAGAAGTGCCACTTGCCTGTTTCACAAATTCATTTTATCATGCAGCAGACATCAACCCCTATTTGCGTCTAACTTCACTATGACTTGAAAAAAGTCAGATACTGTTCAGCTACTAACTTGAATCTTGCAGGCGGCTGTCGTGGGGTGTTCGACAAGTGAAACTGGTCAATGCAATCTTTTCTGTGTCGTGAATTTAACTGCGGTAAATTCTTTTCTCTTTCAAACATTAAACTTGTGCAGGTGTAGCATATTGAGAGCGACACAATGTGTTTCGAAATGCGCTGGTTGAGTCGCATGCTACAAGCGATTCCATATCAGCTCAACATCCTGATATGTGGAATGGCAACGACACTTGGCGATGCCAAGTCTTTGTTACGCGGCAACATTTGTTTGTGTTAGAAGTGGTATGGGCTGCTAAAAATAGCCGTTAAACACTTTCGATGCCGATTTAATTCAGAGTTCATTTTTTAACGGGAGTCGAACTCTTTGTTTGAAGCTGGTGGACTGGCAATCGTCAAGCAAGATTAATTAGGATTTACACAGCATGACACGTCCATGCGACCAATGTCGCCGCACTGACACAGCACGTGCGAAAGTTTTCGCACCGGCTACATCCACACATTCGCTACTAGTGCTCTTAGATGAGTGCCTTTCAGACTAACATCCAGCAAAGTATGCAGTAACTTCCATTATAAAACGCACAGTAACATTAAAAATTTTACGAAAACATGTGCGGGTACAAGGTAACTTCACAAAACCAAGCCACGAATGCCACAAATTTTCCATAGTACACTGAGCCAAATCAGGGTTGAATTCGAAGTAATCGTTTACCTACTTCAAAATCATATTGCACAATATTTAACTCAGAAAAAATATGTATTTCTGTGCCGGTATGCGCTTGCTTAGATCTTCAAGTAATACTAACACCGTTGGTATCCTAGCCCAAAATGGGCAAAAACTTTATCACCGTCAATGAGGCTTATTGAAACGTTTTAGGACCACATTCGCGTTTGTGAACAAGTTAGCAATTATTCTGAAGCTCATCTGATCCTAAAACACTAAGTTTCTGGATGTCGAATACACTTCGTTATTTCAATATAATACGCAATTGCCACCCCAAAATCGTGATGGGCACCCAATGCACAGGGGCGTAACAACGAAGTTAGATGGCGGCAGGCCTGTCATCAGGATTTAACAGCAGGGGAGCCAAAAACCAGAAGGGGGGCCACATTTTGAAATACAGTATTGGATATATGTAGCAACTGGGGGCCAAACGTGAAATGGGGGGACACCGATTTCAAATGGGGGTCCGGGTACCGCTGGCCCCCCGTTGGCGACGGCCCTGAATGGCGGCCGGGGCAAGAAGCAAGTTTGCCGCCTCCATGTTTGAACCTGAGGTCTTTCGGAAGCAATTGTACTGTATTGAACAAAGCACTTGTGACATTGTTAGGACTTTTCACTCCCCGGGAAATTGTTCCCCTCTTTCCCCCCTAGTTACGCCCCTGGTGCCCAGGGCAAGAAGCAAGTTTGGCAGTCCCATGTTCGAACCTGAGGTCTTCCGGAAGCTGATGTGCTGTATCGAAGAAAGTAGATTGTGACATTGTTGAGATTTTCGGAGCCCAGGGAATTGTGCCCCCCTCGTTACGCCCCTGCCAATGCAAAAACACCAAAAAGGCAGAAAAAATGAAGAAATTTTGCCAACAGCCCTTTTGTTCGCAGTGGGGTGAAGATCAAAATCACATTCTGCTCGAAGCTTGAAGTGTTACATGAAACAGAAACAAAACGTTGACACATGAAAAGATGTAATTTTCAATAATATTTTGCACTTTTCAATCACGTAAAGTAGGCTACTTATGGTGAAATACGACAACGGATTTTACTCAGAATGAAGGTAAGTGTTGCTCACAACTGGTGATGCTCCATGCGTTATTGTCGCAAGTTCAGGAACCACCGCCAAAATGGTCATATAATTTTCACAATCGTAAGCATTCCACGAACAGAATTTGGCGCACGGGCTTATCATCAGCTCATCACAAGGAAATTATCGCAGGACATTCTACCCCGTTCAGTTGAGAACAAAGATTAATAAACATGAAAACAAACAAACAACGGACAACATAAGCACTAACGTTACGAGCGTACAACGTGATCGCGTCAGTGATAGGGAACAAGCCCATAGCGGTCGACTGTTCTCCTTTGACGTGTCGATCGCCGTAGTCCATTTGCGCTGGTACCAGGTGATGCTGATGGGGCAGCAGGCTCAACATGTACAGTGTCGTCAACGCTCAGTGGCGTATCGTGTGAAATGTCTTCACTCAGCTGAGTACCCCGGTCGTTCCTGCCCCTAACTACTCTGTCACTAGAGTCCTCGCAAGGTGCCTGCTGATCGTCAGCGGAAATAGCGTGATCGCTGCTCAAATTTTCCGGTTCGAGATTAGAACCTCCGGACAGGGCAACGTCGCGCTAGTTTGCAGCATCGAATAGCGGTGCAGGTGCTTGTTTCATTGGAGCAGTGCCTCGTAACGGCACCGTCGTCTCTCTGCCAGTAGAAAGGCGAACATGAGCGTAGTTGGGCGTGGCATGCACAAGACCAACCTCTTCCAGTGGTTCGTACTTAGAAGAACGTGCGTGCCGCCTCAAAAATACGGGACCTGGAGAACGATTAAGTTTAGATTTTAAGGTTGATCTTGTGCAGGTAGGTACAGAAACCCCAAAGGACGCTCGCCGCTTGTAATTGAAAAGTCGCTCATGCGGTGTTGCGTTCGTGGTAGTGCAGAGTAAATGGCGAATGGAATGGAGCGCGTCAGGTAACACGCATTCCCACTACGTAACGGCTAATTTACGGGATGCCAGTGCCAGTCGAACAGCCGACCAAATAATTCCGTTATACCGTTCACACTGCCCATTGCCAGGTGCATTATAAACCGATGTTTTGCTGCAAGCAACACAGTGATGGTGCAAATATGACGTTAATGCATGCGACATGAATGCAGTACCTCTGTCAGAGTGGATGTAAGCGGGATACCAAACAACGCAAACAAACGATTCAGACATGATATGACAGTTTTAGTATCAACACTCGAGAAGGGAAAAGCGAAGGGGAAGCGTGAAAATTCATCGATTACAGTAAGCATGTATCGATTTTTGGTCGAAGTCGGAAATGGACCCTTAAAATCTAAACTTAATCGCTCAAAGGGCTGGGTAGCTTTGGCGAGTTGAGCAGCAGAATACGGTAAATTTTTAGCACGCACAAAGTGATGCAAAACGTGTGATACCCGGGTGACACAGCGAGGAATGGATATTATGAAGTGCAGTCCCATTCATGCTAGCGCAGTAAACTCTAGAAAGCGCATCTGGAGCAGAGTTAAGCTTTCCAGAGCGATAAACAATATCGAAATCAAACTCATTAAGCTCCATGCGCCAACGCAACACTTTGTCGTTTTTAATTTTCCCACGGTTCTCTCCACTGTGCATAAATGAAACTGACCGTTAGTCCATCACAACTGTAAAATGACGTCCAGTCAGGAAGCGCGCCCATTTCCGGACAGCTTTGATGATGGCCAAGGTTTCCTTTTCCACGCTGGAATAGTGCAACTCACGTTTGTTCAACATTCGCGAGAAGGGCACCAAATCGCGCAAGATTCCTCGACGGGTAATCAATGCACACGCAGAAGTAAGTATTCCATGAACAGAATTTGGCGCACGCGCTTATCAGGTCATCACAAGGAAATTATCGCAGGACATAGCGGTTGCCTCGCAGTACGGCGGAAACCTGCAGTTCGTGATTTTCGGGAGAAATTAATCGCCAATCCCACACGCTACGGCCCTGAGTTTTCAGTGATGTAAACAGTTTTCCTTAGAGCTAAAATCACCCGTATGTTATGAACACAGTCACTGATGAGTAGATCTGTTACGAACTGGTCTGTTACCAACTAGTCTGTTCTGAATGTGGTCTGTTATGAATGTGATCGGTTATGAACTGGTCTGTTGTGAACGGGCCTGTTATGAACGTGGTCTGCTATAAACGGGTCAGGGATTAGCTATGAATGTGGTCTGTTATGAATGTGGTCTGTTATGAACAGGGTCTGTTATGAACGTGGTCTGTTATAAACGGGTCAGGGGTCAGTTATGAACGTGGTCTGTTTTTAAGCGTGGTCTGTTATGAACATGGTCTGTTATAAACGGGTCAGGGGTCAGTTATGAACGTGGTCTGTTTTCAATTGTGGTCTGTTATGAACTGGTCTGTTACGAACGTGGTCTGTTATGAACCGGTCAGTTACGAACGGGTCTGTTATGAACGTGGTCTGATATGAATGGGTCTGTTGTGAAAAGGTCTGTAACGAACGTGGTCTATTTTGAATGGCCTGTTATGAGTGGTCTGTTTTGAACGGACACCGTAATTACCAACGTAATTTATATAAATTAATTTTTTTGCAAAAGAATGAGGTAATTTAACCCAAGTCCTAAGCATCTTTCCACAACGCTGATAACTGGCATGTCAACAGAGATTATCCACGTATGCTTGTAAAAAAATTCAACGAAACCAGTGAGCTTTTGTCAACCGTTGACTTTTTGTCCAATAGACATGCAGATGTGCAGCAATATTGGCATCGCTGTTCGTTTCATTTCAAATGAAAAGCTACACAATGTCACGCTAGCTCGCAGAAGATCGAAAACCCATCACACAGCTGAAAACATCGTGACCTGCAGTTTGAAGAAACAGTCAGAAATTTTGAAATTACTGCACTAACAAAGGATATTTCAGCATTGCTGGACAAAACTTCAAGCCTGGTAGATGTCGTTTGACTGAAAAGATTTGAAACGTTGATGTTTATCAACTGTAACAAACATTTTAAATATTGATTACTTTTGTCTAATTAATATTTAGTGTTTGTTGCAGTGGCGTAACTGACGAAAGGGCAAGGGGAGATTTCCCCTCCCTGGCAAGCTAAATGTAAAAACCGGGCCCCCACTTGGTTTATATTTCGGTTTTAGTATTCTTTTGATTTTCAGGAAGTTGGCCTTTTTTGCATTTTTCGACCAGTTTCAGAGATGCGTACTGGTCATCAGAAACGACACTCATTCCAAACACCTCAGCAAAATTTTTAACCTTACCTGAAGAAGTTCAAGCATGTGGTCATAGCACGTAGATGTGCAAACGCTTTGAACTACATTAACCAGCGACCAATTTGTTTGAAGAAAGTTAAGACCACTGCATCTTCCTTTGCTATGTAAAAATTAACGCGTTCCACGTGCAGTTGCAGAAGTTTGAATCGGTTCAAAATATGGTAAAGTTAGTTCAATGACTAGTTGACCAAACTATGCTAATGATCAGGTACGCATGGAAACGACGAAATAAACAATGTGTTGGCCAAGTGTTAAAAAAGCGTAAATTTTTGGAAGAACGTTTCAATTTTTGACAAAAGTGTTTTGCGAAAAAAACATTGTGTTGGGAAAAATACATGTTCTTGAGCAAAAGTAAATATATGGTAAAAAAAGATAAACATAAAAAATTGTTTTCTTTATGAATTTCGGGTTTTAAAGGCTCGGTATTCTACTGAAGCATAATACAGTTGACAGGTCCAAGATGAAGAATACTACAAAATTACACAAGTTACTTCACTGAAAGCATCGGACACAGAACATTGTTTGGGGGGAGATTATTTCGAACTTCACACCATAGTAAGTTGAGCTGTAAAACGCGGAGTATTTTCTGTTGATTATGGTTGTAGTATATAGCCATACACGTAAGGATCGACCATCATTTCTCANTGTTGCCTAGTGGGCCCCTCACAGTGGCCTGTGGGCTTCTTTCAGCTGTTTTCGCTCTGACTCAAACTTCTAGTTCGCCACTGGTTGTCTGCACAAACATCTCAGTGAATAATTTGTGATTTTAATTTTTTCCGGTGCTTAATCCTTCCACATTGGCAATTTCATTTATTGCATTCATTCATATTGTATGTTGTGTGAAAATATAGGCTACTTATGTGAAACCACGCAAATGGGTTTTTTCTTCCTGAGAATGTTTCAAGACAAATATAATCGTGATTACTTTCAATGTAATCGTTATGGATTGCATTGTTATTTTGTTTATTCGTCATCGAGGATGTGGCAAGTAATCGTAATCGATTACATCACAAATGTAATCGCCCCATATCTGGTTTCTGCTTCTGAAAGCTTAGCCAGACGAAAGAAAACAGTGTCACGAATCCTAAAATAAACTAAAACTCGTGGTTTTATGTCATTTTGTCTCGAAGTGTTTGCGCAACAAACTTCCTTCTATTTTCTGTTCGTTACGTTTTTAACACCCGAGCGAATAACATACTTGTGCATTGAGAAATTGTTGAAACAGCTGGCTCTGATTAATGTGTTAACTTTAGTCTGGTAGTTCACTTTCTCATATCAGTTCAGCTGTCAAGTCGAAGTATGGGACAACTTTACCCCTGGGTTTTTCTTGCGCCTAAAGTCCTAGTGGGGTCAGTGGTGTTCGCTTTGGTGCTAAAAACCTAAGGTTAAAAAATGACCCAACAATTGGTGACACCAGTGGGAGTTTAGTTGCGGCTTTTCATGGGAGATTCGAACTCGCAACGGAAGGAACGCCATTTCCAGCAGTGCAACGGGTAAGCAACAAGAGATTCCCCGTTCGACCAGGTTCACTCTATTGTTGCTTGTGCGTAGCTGCGTTTACGAAGTGCTTCCTGACTGCGTGCTCTAGGCATGTGATGCGATGTCACAGTTCCTTGAAGTGATTATTCTGTTTAGGTGAGTTCATAAACTCTACTTGCACTTTCCACGGATTCGGAATTTTGTTTTGAACGATGTACATGCTCGTTCATCTCACTATTGCAAAATATGATCGAGGTTAAGAATCAGTCAACATAGATTTTTTGTACATAAAGTTGTGCCAGAACTGCACATGAATTACTGTTACGAAAAACACTACAATTCAACTTCAATGCGACTGACTGCGTAAAATTTTTTTTTTCGACTCCATAGTCCAGGTTTCAGTTGGTGCAACGATGCGCCGTTACTAACGATCGAACGATAGTTGAAGGATTAAACTCGCTCTGATTATTTACCGTGACTTCATGCGATGCCTTTTCCATCAGATTTCAAGTGGAGCGCAATGTTAACCTCGAAATACCGGACCAGTGATGTATGGTGCCTGCGGTCAAATGTCATATCTGACCTTTGTTCAAGGACTTTTGACTGGGGTGAGGGGAAATTGCTTTAGCTGGAAAGCAAGGTGGAGGGACTGGGATAAACTTACCCCCAAGCAAGGGTGTTGAAAAGCCCCTGATTTCAACACCAACACAGGGTATTTTGGTTTGACCCCGACTTTTTAGTAAACATTGTATCAATATGCCAGCTTCACAGCTATTATTCCTACTTTTTAGGTTGCCAGTCTAGGACTTCGAAACACAAAATCTGATGAGCTGTTTATATCAAAAACTTGCCGTCCACCAGAGGGTGCCGACAGGGGCCGGGAGTCCACACTTGCTGCGCCACCGCTTGTATCATCACTTCAGCAATCAGTCTATGCGTAGCTTGTGCGTATAACTGTTCATTTATTACTTCAAAATGCTGCGCCACGTGCTAATTTACACACAGAGCACTTCCAAGTTAACTTTCGAAAGCGAAAACACTCAAGATTCACGATACAAGCAATGTGCAATATGCAGCCATCGCGACGGTAGTCCAAAGCCACTTCGAAAGTATTAATAAGATCTGGTAATCGCTTTGAGTGACAGACACACGTGGATGTTGATTAATGACTGAAATCTGCGACAGTGACAAGCAGGTGTGGAAAGCGGTCACGGCCGTCACTCGAAATAAAGCAGAATGAATCACAATCACAGCAGCAGTGGAAGTGGAAGTGGAAATTACTGTACTAAAAGCGGCTCAACAAAAACCAAAAGGAAGCGATGGTGCGGCGATTGGCAACTAAAGAGAACCAGGTCAGCTCGTACATAACGCTGCTTAATATGAAGATAACCAAATCTAGAACAACGCAAGCAAGTGATTCCGAACCACTACGTTGCATATTTTGTGGTCCATTCCTTGGCAGTCTTCTTGTATTTTTCGCGATCCGTTTTGTACACTCGCGCTATCTCGGGAACAAGCGGGTCATCCGGGTTGGGATCATTCAACAGCGAGCATATTGACAAAAGAACTGCAAGAAAAAACAGTAACTTCTATAAACATGAAGATATACTAGTTCATCAGCACAGGGGAGGCGTCTGCAACTCACGCAGTTAAAAAACAACGCGTTCCTAAACGAACTGTTCAAGAATCGGAACAAGCTTACGTAATGACGAACGAGAAGTGACAATCGAACACGTCTAATGGGCCCACTCACAACCGATTTATTATCTTTATTAAACTGAACACGGTGGCATCGCCAGAGCAATAAACACAAATGATTAAGTTTCCACAAAGGAAGTCTTATGCCAGGGGTGACTTTTTTGTCCAAGGGCCCTTAATCCGTTACGCAGTAGTTGGAGGGCCGAACATAAAGCCTAATGTTTTTAACAAAAATTCCTACTTGAAAATGACGTTCCGTGGATTTCACGCTTAAATCTGCAATGGTGTCATATCTTAATCATACTCCTTGCTAACAGCGGGATTACACAGCTACAAAAGCTATAGATATTATGTACCTACTCATTATAGCTTAGTTCTTTTAAGATCCCTACGCTACTATAGACCAGCTTTGATCATTCTGACTAGAAAGTAGGATGCTGTGCCAGTCAACTTTTTTTTTACTTCTACAACAGTGGTTCTCAATCATTTTGCTGAAGGAAGCCAAATCCAGACTTACAATTTTGCTAGAGAACCACACTAAAAATTTTAACACAAGTTAATTGACACGTTTTTTATTGCACTAAGTCTTACACAAAATATTAGAGGTGTTACTGAAAACTGCTAATAGCCCCACAAACGATGCTTGGGAGCTGCATGCGGCCCTGAGAACAGTGATTGAGAAACATTGTTCTACAAGTAACACCAAGCCTGCCAGCTACGATGCCACAACCTTAGCGATGATTAAACCAAGGAAACAGTCTTGCAGATCCACTGTTGCAATCTGGTGTCGTAACTCGTAACTACATCTCAAATGGCTATAGCTCCAAAGCTCCGGTCCTAAATTTTGAACTGAGTTCCGGCTCCTTCCGACTTTTAATTTGACCTCCGGCTTCGGGCAAAATGTCCAGCTACGGCGCTCCGCAGCCCTGGTCAAAACATGAGTATTGTTTAATGAAAGAAAATTTGTTGGAAAGAATGGTTAAATTGCTTCTTTGGTTTTAGCATAAATCAGGCGTGAGATGGAATGTAAATATTATAAACAAGGATATATGATTGCGGCAATATATCGGCTAAGGTTAAGCCAGCCTGTAGCGGTGCAGTAATACTTATCCAACTGACTTTTACGTGGCCGCTGGGTTTATTTTTTCGGTCGTACAACGATCTCTTTTTTAAATGACCGAAAAAATTGAGTCAGTTCAGTCATAATATCTGAGGTAGGGTAGTGAATACTGCTACGGCAAGTTGTAATACTATTACGGAACAAATGACCGAAATGTTTCAGCGAAAAAGCAAACCGAGCGTGGCCGTTTTATGCAATGTCATTGCTTGGGGATATGTCACATCCCACCAAATCCAAATATTTTTTGCAAATATGTTATTTTTTATTATTGATGAAGTATCTTTGCAGCAAAGTACATATCTATCAGCTCAATAACTTGAAGGACTTCAGGGAAAAATCTACTGAGCTGGAAAAGAACCCAAATTTCACTTTTAAAAAAATAATCAACTTTTAACAATGCACTACCGTTCCTCGTAATTTGCAGAGGTTGTTGTAGGTTTGTAATGTTCACACAAATTAGAACTTTTTTCTTAAAATTTTGCCCTAGCAAAGCCAATCACTGAATCTACTTGGACAAGGACATAAACGTCGGCACAGCCGTTATAAAAAATACTATCAGAACAATTCCAATCCAGGCGAATCCACTAGACGTGTGTCTAAAAGCATACATATCTACACTCTTCAGACCTACACAACTCAGAAAGATGTAAGGGCCAAAGTTATCAACATAAGTTTGCCACGTCCGCAAAATGCCATTTTATTTCGTTTAGTTTGGAATAAATTCTGAACGACAATTAATTAATTACCTTAAGTCGGGCTTTGCTACATTTCCTGCGATTGAGAAAGCTCTCGCGGGCTGTATGTTTTTTAGAAGACCTGCGGCTACCTGAACAACCCGCGGACATCTCAAGTTTGTGTAAAAAACAACTTGTGGAACTAACATGTTCACTGTTGCCGATTGACGTCCGGCAGAAGATGCTGCAAACGACAGTTGACCTTTACTTAAACATGACCGGGCATTACGCATAAGGCATCTATCTAAAGTTCCAACGAACCACCGTTCGAACGCAGCAGTGCAAGCACCTGTAGCTAGCAATTGGAAAAAATGAGAAGATGATTACAACGTTGAGTTACGCGCAGAGGTGATGAGCAGGCTACGGACGCCCATAAATGTCAAGTTTGGATTGTGTAGCAGGCTGATGAATGACAACAAAACTTGCCCACATTGCTTTTGCTGTGGTTTCTTTTTATTGCTTTTTTCTTACTGAAGGCAGCGAAGTAGTCGAGAATTCACAACACAAAAAGGTCCGGAAGAAAATGGTAAGTGACAGATACGAATCCTATTTACCCCAGGTAGCTGAAGATGTTACTTAATATTGCGTTTGGCTTCCTACATTCACTAATGATGAAGAATTCGAGAAGAACTTGGAGTGTAATTTCTGTGCTTAACATCTCAACATGTTCATTTATTTATGTAAAAACTACTTTGGTGGTTCACGGCGAGCAGCAATCAAGGCTGCTGTGTTTTGTAACAAATTTCGAATCTTCTATGCAGGTTGAAAAGTTAAACATTTACGACATACTTAATCCATATTTTGTTCAACACAGCGACAAAAATCTTTTTATACTTCCAGTCAGACTTGGACAACCAGAATTTAACTTTTCTAAATTAGATCAGAATTAAAATTAGAGTTAAGTCTGTTTTCACAAATTATATTAGAATTAAAATTAGCGGAATTTCGAAAACCAGATATGAACTAAAATTCGAATTCGAATTACATTTACACAAATCAAAGCGACTTTAATCGAAGTTCAATTCATGCCCAAATGTGGATTCATTCTCATAAGCATGAGAATGGCAAAGAGTCGTGCGCCGAGATTGGCGCGTTTCTAGCTGTAGGATACAAGTCGCCTGCCCTGCATGGCTAAAAGACTCATTCCGACGGAGCCGATGTCACTGTCATACCCAGGAGTTCTCAAGCAGCAGCCTTCAGATAAGGGAAACGATGTCCGCTTTTCCAGTACCCTAAAACAGGGGTGGGCAATTAATTTGGCTCGGGGGCCACTTTCACAAGGCCGTATTCAGCGGAGGGCCGCACCTTCTAATGGAAATAGAAGCAAGTCTTGGTTAAGTTAGCGGCAGCATTAACATTTACTGTGATAACTTGGAGTGAATTTCCTGAATGCTTCAACGGGCCACATTTGGCCCGCGGGCCGCTATTTGAAATAATAAATGGTCAATGCCCGCTATTTGAAATGGTAAATCCATTAACCAAATGGTTAATGTCACGCAGACTCGCGTACTCTGCGTGTACGCTTAGCAGCATTTCATGTGTTGTTTTAGGAAACCTTTGCCTGTTTACTGCTTGTTATTATCATTTCTTCGTCATACTCCTACGATGCTGGACATCTTATGATCAAGTATATAAAGAAACAGTCTCCATAAATGTGCCTAATTTTAAACAACCTCAATGTATGTAGAATCCTACCACAATCTACAAGTGAGAAAAGAAATATGAAGTGAACACGCACAATTTGCACAATACGAAATCGACTTTAGTACACATTTATCGTCGAGGAATGGCACCTCACTCTCTTTACTAGAACATTTGCAGCAAAATGTAATGCATGACTCCAATAACACGAAGCGATTGAAATGCGGCAACCTCGGGTAGGAGTCTAACGAGGCGTCGACGCTTCGAAGTCGTTAGCCTGTACGTTCAATAAAAGAACTCTAAACTTTCCTGCGTAACTAACTGTTTTCATGCGTCATTGCAAAATTGCAAAAGGATTTTAGCCTATACGTTAACTACCAGAACTCTCACTTTTCCTGTGTAATCCCAAAAGGTACAACCTATCGGATATGTAAATGTGTGCAATATTTTCTGACAATCGACCGACCAAACATACGCCTCAATTGTGCACTAAAGAGGCGAATAACATCAAGTTTTCCAGGCAAGTTACGACTTTACAAAATGATAAATAACCACACCCAACAACTGCGCCAAAAGAAAATGCTTGCGGCTTGGGCAAAATTGGATGAGTTGCTCAGTCTAATTTCACATAGTAAACCCAAAGGGATCATTTACATATTATTAAAAACAATGTTAACTTTTACTCACGATACATGTTATTTCGAAGTTCCATTGTGCAAGCTTTCCAATTACCGTATTTTTCGGACCACAAGGCGCACTTAAAATCCGATAGTTTTCTCAAAAATCGAAAGTGCGCCACTGCGCCTTATAATGCGGTGCGCCTAATCTGGTTGTGCTTTCTCATCTAGAACCAGTTTATGTGGTAAAAGGTGCAATTTACGATGTATCTGTAAACAGATCATCGTGTTACGTAATAAACCAACAACAATTGCAATGAACAGCGTATATGGTTCTGAGAGTAGCTAGCACATATCACAGATCGCATGACTCCGGAAGGCTCCTGACTACATTGGCGCACACCGAATCAAACCCCACGCACAACTTTTATTTTATTCTATTCGTGTCTAGCGGATCAGGCATGTATGACAGATTACACACCCTCGTAATGACTAGGGCAAGTGTTTTCAGTAAAGTCAATTTTTTGGTAGTACGCTCGTATGACGTGATTTTCTGCAAGAACTCTGGATAGAAAGAGTAAGTTTCATATTCTTAATTTGATAGGTCAATAAAAAGTCAATTTTTTACCGTTAAGTCAATATTCTTTGTATAGGGAAATAAACTCAATTTTTTATAATTATCAGTTATTACTAGTCAAAATTTTCTTTTAGTATTGGTGAGAAAGAGTGATAATTTTGATATGTGATAGGACAGAAACTTTAGGGCCGAAAATGTGCAACATTACATAATTTTAAACTTTAATTCGTCCACCTGGTGATTGGCTTGCAGTGTTGTCGCAAGACTTAGAGTTATTTCGCAATAGCACATAGACTTGTGTCGCAAGTTTCGTTGAGAATTTGTGTGTTTTCGTTTAATAAATGTTCGTTTTAATATAAAATCAAGAAATATAATTTATTCAGTCCAAATTTTGTTAACTTAAATCAATTTTTTTAGTTTTAAGATCAATAAAAACTTGCCCTAGCAATGACAGATTAAACTTACCAAAGTTTTCCTTCATTTAATGCGCCTTATGTATGAAAGAAAAAACAGCTAGCATTCAATTTTTGATGCTGCGCTTTATGGTCCGAAAAATACGGTATATCACACAGGCGAGATAATGTTTCCAAACGCGAACGTGCTTCTTTACAGGGAAGGCAGCACACTGAAATATTACCGGAGTTCGGAATGTACGCCAAGCGCACTTTTTTATGATATATAGTTACCTTTTGAAATAGTTAGTGCTGGGGACCATTGAGAACGAAGAATGTCAAGACAAATACTTCCATTGCTATTAATATTTGGATGATAAATGCGAGTAGTAAAGGCGACCTGTAACACAACAAAGAACTGATTTTAAAAGTTTTCAACAGTTTCTCACGAAAAAACGCAAATGAGATCTGATGTTGTCAGAACCTTGGCGCTTTGACCATGTGCAAGGTACGAGAAAGTCTACGTTCCAAGTAAACCAGAGTAAATTAAAACATATACTGCAGTTTTGACACATGAGAAAAACGCAACTTTCTTAAGTGAGATACGAGTATTCGAGGTTTGATCTGCAACCAAACGAATAACTTTTTGGTTGATTATTTTAATTCACTAGCATCCAAAGTATCAAACTGTCGGCAATTTTCGCATGCTTGTTCACAGCCACGAACCTTGCCAAAATTCACGATAACACCACAAGTTTTTTTGCAGGGAAGTGCGTTTCATTAAAGCTGAATAGTAAAGAATGTCCCCTCCTGTGCTTTTGATAGAAATAGGAAAATGTTTCACAGCACTAGGCAGAACACGGAATTAGGAAGTTCTCATATTTTCGGCATTACAGTTTTTTTTATACTGTACTGACACCCTCACAAGATATGTACCTGAATTACCGATTAAAAACATCAATGTAACTGAATTTTATTGGGGGTAAGATTTTCAAAAACTCGGACTAATTTTATGTCTAACCTAAGTCAAGAAAATAAAACAAATTGATACAACACAAAATCAGTACTCAACAAACATAACAAAATTATGATAAAGCACGAAGACAAATATTATTCGCACGCTTTCTCAAATAGCATCAGATAGTTCAAATGACACTCATTAATAGCCACAGTGTATATGAGTCTTACCCTTGGCGGCTTAAACGGATAATCGGTAGGAAATTGTATACTGAGGAAAAACAGTCCTCCTTGGTAAGGACTGGATGCCTAATGATGAATATGTCAAGTGTTAACAATTTCACAAAAATAATCCTCTTAATATTGACAAGCATTGTTCATTCTCGAAATACCGAAACCAGGAACACACTTTTTGTATTCACAATAACATTTTTGAATGTTTAATCAAAAATCTATAAAACAGGCCTAAATTTAATGATAACTGTTTCCAAAAAATACCCTGCACTACCTGTGTGCAAAAGTCTTAAGAGAAGCAAAATTGAAAGTTTTTCACTTCCATCCAAAAAGAAGCAAAACACACTCTTACCATTAAACTTAAAATGAGTGATTTCATGCTGCATCCTTTATCTTGACCTACTTTGTGTCAATTATTTTCCAGACCGTACTCCATGCAACTCAAACACGTATTTGTCTGAAGTTTGTAAAGAATTTATCTACTGTCTAAAACTACAACACATAACAAATTTTTCTTAAACCTCTTTTGCATAAGATTATAAAAGCCGCGCCTGTGCATCATGAGATAATGATATAGAAGCTTACCAGGATACCGTACGTTGATTGGTGTCCTAATGCTTATTAGAGATCTACCGGTATGGCTTTTTTTGGGGCCGATACCGATATATCGGCCATTCATGGACTGATAGCCGATATTTTTAAATCTTGTTTTCTGCTTCATTATCAAAACTATAATGTATTCTACGCCTTAACCAAGATACCATACGTTGATGTATTCTATGCATTTTTAAATCTTGTTTTCTGCTTCATTATCAAAACTATGATGTATTTTATGCCTTAACTTTCTTCAAACCATTCCAAAATCAGGATTTACGAGCTAATTTTTTTTCAAATTGCAGCAATTTCAACATTTTGCTATGATTTTTAATTAATCTGATCAATGATGATGCTTTTGTTTCGATTGCGACGGCCAATGCGTGCTCCATGGTTCATCTTGTCTGGTTGTTCTTGCGCTTTCATTCTTGCGCAAGTTGCCTGCATGTGTGAGGAATATAACAGCGTTTTCTCACCACCAATTGAGGCCGATAAAATCGGTCGTTTTGGCTGATGCCGATATCGGTAAAACCTAAATATCGGCCGGTCTATCTCTAATGCTTATAGTTTAAGACAGCGGTCGGAAACCTATGGCTCGCGAGCCAGATGTGGCTCTTTTGATGACGGCATGTGGCTCGCTTGATATTTTCTTAATACGATTGTTGCGAATGAAACGTTTTCTGTAATTTTCCATCTACCAGACTACAAACCCATCAGCAACACCAAAGTCGCATTAACAGCAAGAAGCATGTTATTAAAGAGAAAATTCAGACATTTTCCAATGGTTGAAATTGTTGGTTTTGCTTAAAAATGCACACGTTGGCTAGTAAGTTAGTTGGATTAAGTGTTGAAAAATATTATATGGCTCTCACGGAAATACAATAAAAAATATGTAGGTTACATGGCTCCCTTAGCCAAAAAGGTTCCCGACCCCTGGTTAAGACCTGCCTTAGATAGTATTGGCCTTGTTTTTGCACCCTGCAGATCAACACTGATTCTGTACACATAGATTTTCTCTTCTTATTCCAAACTTGTGTTTTGATGTTTGAAACCATACTGTTCATACACTTTTGAGCTCAGCCTAACCATACCCATAATCAACAGATTTGTGCAGTATAGGTGCTAATAGTGACAAACCGCATGAGTAAAAATTCAATGAGGTTCTGCTATTTAGTCACCACAGCATAAATCTCAGGTGCAAATTTCCAAAAACATACGAAATTAGCACTTTGGCATTATTGTACAAAAATTATACACAAGGAAGAACCAACAGCAAGATATTTACTACAAAAGCAAGATGGACAACATTGGCTCATCTCCTTGAATAGGAACCCTAACTAGAAGAACAAGTCACAGCATGAATCAGGGTGAAACATCTTGCAAGTCATGGTGGTCCATACCACAGCTACTTACAGATTTAAGGATGCTGTGTCATGTTAGCAAATTCATACTTAACAACAGAATAGCATGTAATTTGCTAACAGATGATAGATGCATGCTACTGATCTTAAATGCGTTGTGTTACAGGTCTTTATCCAACTATAAACCTGATACAAAACAATTTTCAGAAACTTCAAGCACATTCCCTACATTCATAATATACATATACACACATTCTACAAAACTTCATAGGCATAAAAATGTTAGGGTCGAATATCAAGCACATTGCAATCTGGACACCAATAAACGAAAACCATATTAATACATGTTTGCAACAAGTGACGCAACTTTCTTGAAACTGGATTTACTTACAGGACCCGTTATGGACGCTTGCCAGTGAAACACTGAAAAAAAAACAAGAATCTTTCATTGGCACATCTTCTTGAATTAATGACACAGAAAAGCAATCAGATAATTGCANCCCAAATTAGTAGGGGATGCCATAAAAACGTAAAATTTTTTATAGATTTCAAGGAAAATTGTACTAAATTGACTAAAGTAGAATAAAAATTCATGAAGATTTAACAAGCATTTGTTAAGTTATGTCCTCAGTTTGAATTGATTTCCTTATGTTTGCACCTCTAAACTGACCTTGTAAATTTAAGGTCCAATACCTTGCCTTTTATGAATGATGTAAAAGATTAAAACTTGCTATTGGTAAGTTTGACCATAAATTCAGAACCTTCAAGGAATTGTTGATATACAAACATTTTTGCACTAAGCCAACAAATTTCAAAGCAAAGATTTTAATTGAAGATTACAAAACAGCAATAAGCTGATGAATTGATATATTTGATATATTTACTTAAAATAAAACTTCCTTGCACATAACATTTTTCAAATGAAAAATGGCATCAGCATAAGGTGTGGCAAAATTGTAAATATTTTCAACATGTTAAGCTTTACATCCATTGGAGGTCTCTCAGAATGAAGGAACAAGATGCGTTTTTTGAGTAGGTACCAGTTTCAAGCAGACATTGCACATTAGTATCCAGCTTGCTTTTACTAGTCAACTCTGATGTCAGTTCTGAACTGAGAAGTCACACTTGTTAGAGGTGACCATTATCTTGTTTGTAACACAAGGAACTTGCACTTTGCAATTCATACAAAAAAGGAGATGACAAACACAATTCCATCAATGACAATTTGAAAACTATACAATGTTTAGCAGAAACCTGAGCTTTGAATTGCGATAATCCCATGTTGCAAAACCTTCAACCATTTCAACCAGAGTTGGTAAAAATCACGATTTAAAAAGAATAAAATCACATTTGTTGATATAAATTGGATTTTTTCAATTAAATCAGATTTTTGTATTTTTATGATTTGATGTGTAAACTAGGGGGTCACCAACGGACCCTTGTAGGTTTTGATTTTAGAGAGTTTATATCAATGTAACTTTTTTGTGGTTTGTTAACTTCAAGTACAGCAACTGGAAACAGCTGAACTTTCATTTAAACTGAAGACTTTTGCAATATCCCTTAATGCCAATCAGTTTACAGCACCAGTTTCGGTTTACAAAACGAAATATTTATTGAAATGACAATACTCAAACAGTTTAGCAAATTCATTTACACTCATGGCATGTTAGCAAGCTTGCACAAATAGAAGCTTACTAGCTTTTTGATTCAAAGTCCTGCTAAAATAATTATTGTAACATCGCTCTTCACTAGTTCAGTTTCTGAAAAAGTATGACTTCATCATGCATGAATCGAAAAAAACATATATACCATATTTATTTGATTGTAAGCCGCAGTTTATAAAGTTTTTTTTCATCATTTCATGTGGCTTATAATCAGGGTGGCTTACATTTTTTATTTCTTTACCTCATCGAAAAGCACAGATGACGCCTGTCTTTTTTGCCTACGTTTTGACAAACAAACTCTTTTCGCATTCTATTCTCTTCAGTATCACGTTCACATCCGTCACAGTTGGGATTATAATGTATATAAGAAAGTTGTAGTGGTGAAGCATCATTACCAGGATTGCAAATTAAATGCAAAACATGCTAGCACGCAAAAGCATCTCAGAGGCTTAGGTAGCCTATGTTCAAGGGCAGCTAACAATTGAATAAATACGGTATCAGTTATTACGCATCAAAAACATGTTCTGTAACTGCTTTGTCTACAGTCAACAGCCTAAAATATTTGATGGAATGTAGATACAACCTTTACTTTATGTCAGTGTACACATTCAAGTCTTATGGCATTCTAACAGTTTGGTCTTCTTAGTCTGCAACCAGTAGTGATTTCAGTCCATGACGTGTGATTTTTGCATTTAGTTGACACAAAATTTGTGACCTTATAGAAGCTATCCTTGATAAAACTTGACTTGCTTTTAACTTGTGTCATCATATGAACTTTTTGCCTTCTATACTTAAGTGAAAACCTATTATATTGCGAATCAAATGTGACAGAAATCACACATTTCTATAAAATTGCATATTATTTTTTTGCTTGATATTTTATTTTTATTGGTTGATTTAAATTACAATTGAAATCACTGATTGAAATCAATGAACCCTGATTTCAAAATGGGCAACATTCAACGTTTTGGAAATTGCTTGACTGTGCATGAAATAACTGAATTGTAATTCTGTAATAATTTTATTACATTGTAAACAGGATTTTCCAAACAGATTAACACTTTGACGTCTGGGTGGTTTTGGCAATTTTCGCAAAAAAACAGTAGTTTTCGGTTGCCTTACCAAGATTGCACTCGAAAAAAAATTTTTTGGTTGGGGGTTGCAGATTTTTTGTGACTGACGTAATAAGTGAAGTAGCTTTAGGGTCATTTTGGCTCATGTTGCCTGGCCTAGGGTCCAACCGCTAGGCCAAAGTGTTTCTCTTAAGTTTTCATTGGAAACTAGGCTCGAGTCCAAGTCTTTTGAGCCTTTGATCGACTTTCTAGTGTTTCTGGTTCAAAACTTATGATCTAAAATAAACAAATTGATTAATTATCTAATCAGCTAATTAGTCAAATATTTTTACTAACTTACATCACAACTTTTGAACCCGAAACCCCATCAGGTTATCCAAAGTATCAAAAGACTCTGATTGTAGCCTAGTTTCCAGTAAAAACTTCAGTGAAATACTACCATCTAACGGTTGGCGCCCAGGCCAGGCAAAGTGGGCCAAGGTGGCCTAAAAGTCCTCCACTTATGGCGTCACTCACAAAAAACTCACAACCCCCCAAGCAAAAAATTTTTTTTCGAGTGCAGACTAGAAGACTTGCCGCGTCTTTGGAGACTTTTACCGGGTCTGTAGAGCATACCGGACC
>JGI24159J19872_10002227_pt1 | contig 22841 bp, 15 predicted proteins | sample Ectturendosymbi4_FD_19872 | JGI IMG/M metagenome (IMG submission 19872) | reverse complement strand
CGGGCGTCGAAATCTAAAACTTTTTGGTCCAGTAGATGGAGTTCGGAGTCAATAAATTTTATCGAATGAGCTTTGGCTACATTGACAGTACAACAATATAGTTAGCCATTACTGTAAATCCAACAAAGATTGACTGACTATCGGAAATGTACTACAAAAACAATTAACCCCTTAGCAATATCGACAAACATTTCCTCATTGGTTGCAACAGAAACTACTGTAAATGGAATTGAAACATATTGGCCTCCACACCTTTCCTTTCTGGTATGACTGCGTGTACCATGCATATCAAAACGACTCGTGTGACATCACAAAACTACTGACTCCCCCCTCCCGTTGTCACAATTTGTCACATATCTAGTGACCCCCTCCCCCCGTTAGGGTGTGACGTCATTTATGGACGAACCTGGGGTTTTTAGGATTAAACTATATAGCGGTGATTTAAGATAGGGTATGACTAGTGACTACACAGTACACACAGCATTTTTATGCTAGAGTGTTGAAAGATCCAGATCTCAAAGTTTAGGTACAGAAGAAGTCAAGGACACTGGGAGTGAAGATTTATTTATTGTAAATGCTGCCAGATTACCATCAGAAATACAAACAAATCCATGTTACTGGGATATGTAATTCCGACAGACACAAAGACTCATTAGCAAAATTAAAGTATATATACACTACCACGCTTTGCGGCTTACAGATGCCCAGATATGGTAAATAGAATTATTCACCTAATTTTATGTCTACTTGTAATTTTCTTTTCAAATCTGCTTTTTTGGTGAGTTTATATTGGGCTTTTCAACAAATCTTATTGGCAGCCCTAGATTTGGCGTTCATTCACTAGTCATCGGGTAGTGTATTTCGAGTCATCTTTGACAAATGTGGGAAATAATTTGCGCATTATTTAACTCTCATGGTGACCAACTGCAGTGGAGAACAGCCATTTTTAAGCTCAAGATGGTAGAATGAAGAAAGGAGCACCATTAGACAAAACAAGCTGATCGTCCTGATTCTAAAGAGTAGGCTATAGAGTATGAACTTCTATGCGAAACAGACACTACCAGTATCATAAACAAATTCCATATAGCAAAATACAGAATATGCAATCTTAAGCAGTAGGCTGCTGCTTTTGTCAATCGACTTCGACATTTATACTGAGATTACACTGTCTAGCTGTCTGGATGAGTGAATTTCAACCGGGAGGCAAGCCTCACCGAGGTGACGTCAATAAATTTCCAGGCGGGCGCTAGCCCTTACGCGCTGTAGCCTACAACGTGGAAGGTTTGATCAACAATTTTACCAAGAAATACGTTTGTTTTTACTGCTTCAACAAAAGTACAGATGAAACCCTCAATAAATATGGATGCCCTTTCAATCCCGCGAAAGCCCTAAATCTTGCAGAGCTTTGCAATCCTATAACTCGCCAGGCGATTGAGCTAGAGAGCTATCCAAACCACCCACGGATTCAGCAAGTCTTGTCGTCAAAATAAAAAAAAAACGATTTTCGTTTTCGGTGGGGGGATTTCTGGAGGTGACGTCACAAAGAAGGCATGTTTAGGAAATTTTGGCCACCTTTTTGCCGGCCCTGGGCCCCAACCCATTGACCCACTCTTTTGGCTCAAAGTTTTGTTGAAAACTAAGTCAAAATCCGCGTCTATAGAGCCCTGGATTGACTTGCTAGCATATCTGTAGACAAAATAATGTGTCAAAACCCAGTTTTTGGCCTAATTCAAAACTTTTCAGAAAAGGCATAATTTGCCCTTTCAGGGTAAACTTTGGCTAGCCATAACTCGGCAGCAGATTGAGCTAGAGAGCTGTTCAAACCCCGTAATGACTAGTGGCATTGTGTAGTTTAGATTTAAAAAAATTTTTTTAACAATTTGGTTGGGGGTTTTGGGCCAATGGGATCATGACAGAGGAATGTTTTTTGGTTAATTATAGGACGTCGTCATCCAATCCCACGCGCCAATATTTTGGCTCGCAGCAGTTTTGAATTCTAGGGCAAAATACGCGTTTTTAAAACCCTTGATTGAGTTTCTCGAGTTTCTGGTTAAAAAGCTAGGCCAAAAAACAGCTAATTGGTAAGGGGCTTTTCTCAATACTTTTGGGGGATTTCCCAAATTATTTTTAAGGTTTTTTGGCCCTGATCTTGGAATCAGGAACACTAAAAACCCGTTCGGACCCTTCAAAGTCCTGAATAGTAACAAAAACAGCTAAATTTAAAAAAAAATTATGTCATTTAAATGGCTCCTACGGGTCTTAAAGGGAGGTCGGGCAAAAATGCTGACGTCAGCAAAAAATAACATAAACATCCTATCATTATATAGGCATTAAAAAATACCAGACATCCTAAACTGAAACGTTTTTTTTATTGCAAACTGCATACCTTCACGAGTTTTTAGAGGGTATGAACAGCTCTCTAGTTCAATCTGACGGCGAGTTATTGCCTGCGGTGAAATGCCCCCAAGAGTGAATTTTGAGGGGGCAAAATTTTGGTCAATTTTTGGTTTATTAGCCATAATTTTCGCTCCCGGTATGCTAGAAGGTCAATCAAAGGCTCTATAGACGCGGATTTTGACCTAGTTTTCAACTAAACTTTGAGTCCAAAAAATTGCCCATTGGGACAACGTCCAGGGCCAGGCAAAGATGGCCGAATTAATGCAAAAACACTCCTACTTGTGACGATGCCCGCCGAAAAAACAACAAATTTTTTTTTCGATTTTGACTATGAGACTTGCTGAATCCGTAGAGACTTTTGTAGCAGTCACGCTAGTGCGACCGCTACATGTGAGCAAAGACGGCCAAAGCAAGGAGAAGGGAAAGACCAAGGAAGCAACACATATAAGTGACTTCCATGTGCATGGAAGTAGGAGCTTTCTTTGGCCGATTCGTCTGGCGCGGAGTTAACATCGATGACGTCACAATCCATCCTTCCCGAGGTTCGAGGATCAAGCCCACACTGAAGGTGCAAACACAACCGGGTCGCACACGCTTCAGTTTGAACAGCTCTCTAGCTCAACCGCCTGGCGAGCTATAGGATTGCAAAGCTCTGCAAGAAAAGTGGCGCACGCGGGACTGAAAGGGTTAAACACTGAAGAGAAAAATGGCAACTTTGTCAATTGTCGAGGAGTCTTGAAACAAAGGCCAATTATTTCAGGGGGAGTTTTAAAGAAAGTGTTAAGAACCACAAATTTAGTCAATTAATTTGCACAAGATTGTATGAATAAAGTTATAACAATAGAAACTTTGTGTATAATTGCCGATTTTTTCTGAACATTGAGGCCCATGTGCCCCGTTGACTTCTCTGGGCCCGGGGTGGCGCACCAGCTGCACCCCCTCTCGTAGGGCTTGGTTTGTACAAGATAGTGAGAATCTGCTTCCCGAATCCGATTCTGCTGGTTTTTTACTTTTTAGCAGAAGTGGCCATGCAGCCGGAGTGTCGGAGTCAACTCCGGAAGGATTCTACATTTTTCGTTCGGATCTTTATCTGGACCCGGTGTCAAGCGAAATTTCTGACCTCAGCGAATTTTCTGACCTGTTATTGTTTTTAGGTGTTTTTAGGTGATAGATTGTTTTTTAGATTTTGCTTCTCAGAATAAAGAAATAAAGCCTGACAATTACTTTTTTGATGTGTGTTGTGTAAATTAACACATTTGGCGAGATGTCAGGAACCCACAACAAGCTATAGCACGGAATAACTTTAAACAAAAATTTATGGGACTTAGTCGTTGACCTCAATTATTTTTCTTTTTTTTACCCTAACCCGACACACTTACCTAAACACGAATTCCCAAGCCCTAATAATCAGTTTGATCAGCGTATTTGGTATGTAGAATGTTACTCTGTGCATGCGTACATGGTGTAAAGTCAGAAATTTCGCTTGACACCGGAGACAAATATTTGTGAAAACAAAGGACACGGATCAGGAGTCACTTTTGATTTTGGCCAGTAGCAAGAGCCTGTGTTGTCATTTCTTAAATCAACACATGGGTAAAATTCGGTTAGTTCCATGATTATAGACGGAGTCTGAACAGGAGTCGGATTCTCAAATTTGAATAATTGCCGCCCCTGGATCCGGTTTTAATAATTTTGGAATAGGACCGGAGTCGGAATCTGAAAAAGTGACTCCGGCCACCTCTGCTTTTTAGTCAGTGAACCTTCGCTGTAGCGAGAGATGTCAATCTCCACAGCAACCAAGAGCGTTAGCTGTGTTGGACATGTACTTACTACATACTAGCCTATATGCAAAGGGCACATGACTAGGGCAGCACTACTCAGCCCAGCGGTTCAACCTTATTATAGCAGCAGATAACACCAGGCAATTCGCCCTGCTCCTAGAACAGCGTGTCTATCAACCACGTTTATTGTGACGTCTATCCAGTTCCCATTCTTTTTATTTAAAGGTAGGCCTAGTGCACTGCAGTGCTCAGTGCTGGATGTGGCATGCATGGGAAAGGACTGTCTGTATTCCATGCAGGCTAACTAACAGGATAACTCTTAGTTTTGTAGCATAATAGCGTAGTTTTCACTTGGGTCTAAGTGTGGTTTCAAGGTCAAGTAAACTGTGTTGCATTTGGTGATTTCAAGCATCAAAACCTCGATCTTTAAAGTAGGTTGTCCATCACTTGTTGTTAGGCCTTCTGTATTTCACCGTGAAATGTGTTGTTCTAAAAGAAAAGAATGTCGAAAATGGAATGTTAGTTAACTATTATAATTGTGTTGTTTGAACCATTTCACTATTGCTTTCAGATTGTGATTAAACATTTCAAGAGTACTGTGTTGTGTTTTTCCTTGTTTGTAGAAAATATTCAATAAAAAATAGAATATGTTTCTTTTTTCACAGAAATCATGAAGTAGGTATTTTCAATAAAGCCCAGTCACGGTCTTGTAATGGCATCAATATTTTTGGTCTCATGTAAAGAGAAATGAGTCTCAAAAGTTTTAAGGGATGTCCAGTAGAACATATCACAACATGGTAGCATCATCATAGTTTGTGCAGTTGTCAAGATATTATAGCTAACCAATGAACAAACTAACACTGCATAAGGAGACAACAATATGAAACTTACAGAAAACATGAACATTCAGAAAGTAATTGCAAGTGGTGGTAGTAATACTGGTTAGTATACTGGGAACAACTGAAATCAAGTTAAAACTTGCACACAAACCAATAATATGCTGGCAGCATTGCTTTTGACCACAGCCAGGTACTGGTAGAAGCACTGTGTAACTATTGCTCCCTGGGATCGCCAGACATAGGCTATCAACAAATGAACAAAAAGTTTCTTTGCAAGGCTGCTCCGACAAGAAGCAGTGGTCTCGCCATACACACCAGTGGTTTCCATTGTGACTGGTTGAAAGAAGTAACTACCAAGGAGGTTATTGCATTTTGGCATTTTGCAACCTCTGTTTCTGCAATGTTTGCCTGTCTGGCACTGTCTTTGTAGTGGCACCGAGCAAAAGTATCTGCAACTGTTATGTTCCATACTAGGCTTAGACATCTATACTAAGGGTCAAAAGCCAATCCATCAGGTTCAGTTAGCCTTACATCTTCTTTCATGCTGATGTGCTCCAATGTAGAGGGGAGATCAATGCAGGGTAATGACCTTTTCAGGACAGAATAGAGTTCATGGCTGTTCATGGCTGAATGTCTGGTGAAGCAGCCTGCATTTTTAGTTCAGGAGAAACCATAGAGCACTTGTTCATCAACAATTTTAACCCAGCTGCATTTTGTACTTTCAAAAATTTTTGCACCAGCTTAGAGGGCAATTGCAATACAGAGCTCATCAAAGGCTTCTGGCCAGGCAGTAGTGTGGCTCCCTTGTGCAACAAGTAACTTACAGTAGTCTCAAAACTCTGTCCAGCATGGCATTGAATGAATTTCTGCAAGAGAGGTCATCTGATCCTAGGCTAATTGCATTTCGTTTTGTAGTGGTCATGAATCATGGTGTTCAGACCCCATGAGGGGGTTCTTGGAAAAAAGAGGGAAGCAGACGGTTGAAGTGGCCCTTTGAGACAATGAAAGAAAACGTGACAGAGACAGGTCTGTAGCAGAACATAGGCCAAGGCGTCCATGCCAGATTGGTAGCGATGCTTGTGACCAGCTTTCTTTTCCAAACAGCACATTGCATATTTTTTCCATGTTGGTTTTTATGGCAGTGACAAACGCCTCCAGTTTATCTTTATGCTTAAAGCATGGGGAACTACACCACAAGTAGTTGTATATGAGTTTGGGGATGAGAGGCAAATTTTTAAAATGAAAAATGATTGATGAGGCTTGTTTAGCTCAAGGTTTTCTATGGTGTTGCAAAGCACTGCTTCTAAGTGCAGATTCCTGATTCAGAGGGGATCCTCATGACTATCATTGTTTGGGGTCTGGAATTGAGATGGATAGAATTCTTGGAAGATGTTATTTGTTTGCGACTTCTTGCTGTTTGTGTGATTGGTAATGAGTAGCTCACATTTAGGATTATTAATCTCCAAGTCAATTGAAGATAGCTTATCCCTGACGAGGGAAGCATTGCTCAGCATGGTCCATGGGTCTTCACCAATACATCCATCATCAAGGTACCAAACATTTAAGTCAGATTTGACCTTGCATGTAACTTTATGGATGGTGAGGGGGAAAAGAGCTGGGATGAAGGGTCCTCTTATTGCACACTGGTGGTTGAATCCAGGCAGAACTCTCCGTGAAAAAGGAATATATTTGAAGAGTAGCAGTCTCATATGAAGGAATATATTTCTGGGAGGTGTATTTGAGCTGCTTAAGAACCCTGTTTCAGTGGATGCTGTTAAAAGCATTTTTAACATCAGGTATTAGTAAAATTTTATCGCTATGCCGTTGGTCCATGAACGAACTAGTGGCATGGACTGTAGCTTTGCACCATCGGGGGGTACCTAACCTGACTTGGAAGAGCAGGAGTAACTAGTAGAGCTTAAGAATGTCTCAAACAAACTTTAGCAGCTGTATGTCAGTAAGCACCACCTAGAGCAATGGCTCTCAGGTCTCCGTTGCTTTTACACAGTCCATGAAGCTATGCACCCTAGAGGAAAGGCCAAAGGGCAGTTGGGAGAGGACCATTCATAAGGTGTTTATATAATTCAGTTAGGCTGGTAAGAAGAGAAGTGCTGGCATCACCCACAGAGAAAGAAATGCAGTCTTGCAAATGTTGTGGCTGCAGGCCATTTGGGCCAGTCTCAGAACCATGTGGAATAGAAGAAATTGCAGCATGTATTTGGTTGGACTGAAGCATATGGGTGAGGTAGTGGAATATGGGGATAAGGGTACCTTGAAGTCAGTTGGGGCCTGGGAGTGTTTGAAGTCAAGGGTGTCAAGAGATTTTTTGCTGGGCTTTACAAAAGAGGTATATTACTAGATAGGATTTGTACGGTGTCTTTGATATTGAAGTCAGATAGTTTCAGGTTTACCAGTCTCTTTTACTACGTTTACATGGCTAGTTTTAGCTTTGCGTTGTTTTGTTACTATGTATGGATAACATGTGGTCTGGTTCTGAATATGATTTGCTGAGTTAGTGCCTTGAACGAGCCAATGTGTTGGCCACCTCGACAGAAAGACGTCTCATTATGAAGTGTACATACGTGGTCTCGTTCGCGTGGTACTAGGCTAGCACGAAGCACGGCTAGCATTATTTAGTGCCTTTCTCCAGATAAGATATGACTGCACCATTATTTTAACTGTTAGTGTGTTGAGTTCAGTTTTAGAAGTGTAATACCAACATAATCACCACGCAGTCAACAACAACAAGGCCCGTCGGTGATGGGAAGTTTTACAATAGATAGCAGTTTAGGCTTTGGGCTGGCAGTGTTATTATTTCTGATTTGAAGAATCTTAACCAAATGTTCTGAAACCACCCTGCTAAAAGCTGTTTGCTTCTGCATTTTACATGTCAGTAAAAAAAATTGAGTGCAATAATTCTATGCCGTCAGTGGTGATAGAAGTAGAAGTTACTACAGTAACTAGAATATGCTTTTTGAAATGTAGGCTATCTGCCAGTTGTAAATATCCCTTATTGTTTAGAAATGAAACATTACTGAGAAGATGCTTGTTCATAATAAAGGCTGAAAGCTGTGCACAACATATGGTAAGAGGCTCTGTTTAAATACAAATATATATTTAAATAGGCTACTGATCTGCTGGAGTGGCTTGACAGTGTTAGGAATAGTTGTTTTGAAAGTAAGAACCTTGTGCGCTGCACTAATCTTCATAAATCAGGCTTGCAAAAACAGGGAAAATTTCTGGCATCAGTGGTGATAGTAGTAAAAGATATATAATTATTTCACTAGCTCCCTAGAAAAATGTCATAGGATATATTTAATATAGCAAACACTGAATGTTTTGTGTTCATGTGACATTAGGCTATTTGTGTATCAGCGTAAATTAAATTTTTTACTGATGTGTCACCAAGAGTTTGACCTAGGCACTTGCAGCCACATGCAATACTAAGGGGTAATCTCAAATGTTTTTCAGCATTGTGCTTAGGAAACCTGTGTGAAATTTGTATGCCTGTAACTCTGCACATGTGACGTCAACGCATGCTGTAAACGTCAGTGCACGTCTGCTGTGGATGGATTTTACAGTGTGCAGCATGATCTATAATTCCCGGCACCGACTTCATGAGAGGCATGAATGGCAATTGCCAAATTTGTGAAAATCTGTAATCAGTGTACATGCTTTCCAACTCCATACAACCCTTTGTTCACTAGCCTGCACAGTAGATGTTTACCGACGCATCTGCCACATGAATCACTTTCGGACGTGTAAATGGAATGGTGCAGTGATGTCAGAACAGGTGTCTCGTTTTTGCAGACTGTCGCTTGACATGTAAACGTAGTATTTATGTTTTTGGCTGGGTCACTGTAAGGGTTGGTTGTGCGGATTGCATGTCTGAAGAGAGCTTCAGGCTTAGGAAGTCAGATTCTCAGCATGTGTTTAATTCTTGACCCGATAGTAGTGTTGTAACCACTCCGTTGGCATTGCGTTAAATGTGTGATTCACCACAAACGGGATGTGCACAAAGAACAACACCACATGTATCTGGTGCAAACAAGCAATAATAGAGTGATTGCGGCACATGATCTTTACTGTTGCTTGCTGCCACAGTGTGAAGCTTTGCGCACATGCCGCTCGGGCTTTTCAGATTGCAACAGTTGTAGCAAGGAAATTATTTTTGATCTGGGGCCTAGGCTTGCAAAGTCCTAAAGCAAAAGAGGGGCATGCCGACTTGGGTATGTGGTGGATGAGGTAGTTGAAGAATCTCAGATATTGAGTGAGAGCACCAAATGAAGTAGGATTAAGTGTATGGTTGCTCGAGATTGGGTTTGTGAAGACTGTCCTGAGTTAATAATAGGGCTACAAGTTTTGCAGAACGAACCAGGGAGTAAGACAGCCTGTTTTCTTCATGTTTTTGTGCAGGAGATGTGAAAGGGCCATTCATAATGTAAGCATGGGATTGTTGACTTCCTCCCTGAGACTGTTTGGCTATGACAATGGTAACATCAGATTGGGGCTTGTGCATTGCCTATCAGTGGATGAACACTGGCTGCAGTAGACATCGTCCCCTGCTGATACTCCAGCACAGCAGTATGTGAACCATTGCTCACAGGAACCGCATTAAATTTTTGCTGCTCCTATGAGTTTATTGCAAAATCTCATTTTCTACATGTTCCATGCTTTGCAAAGTAGGGCTAATCATTCGTATTGTGGGTTCCCACCAAATAAATCCATTGAGGTCAGGATGTAAGTACATTTCACAAGAGGGATAATCCACTACCGGTATCATTGGGTCCATAATAGTGACACCAGTGTTTGAACCAAAAGAAAGCACGATAAATAACCATTGGTTAAAAAAATAATATGTAAACTAAGTATATTCATCACCAAGAAGCATCATAAGGAAATTCTGTATTAAGTATAATCTTTAAAAATTGGTACTTAAAAAAGGATATCATATTTTGGAAAATGTTGGTGAGCCTTGATGCAGTACTGCTATATCTAACATCATAATAAGGATGCTGCCTGAAGTAGTTTAGTTAGAAGAAATGTTAGATAAAAGGTTAAAGCCATTGCTTAACTTTTAGAGATAGGGTAGAAGCTAGGTATAATGTAAAAATAGATTCCATAAGAATTGGTTGATGCAACATAACTAGTCTAAGTATTTTTATGCACAGTGCAATAGGCCGACAACATATAGAAAATGGATATTGTTGTGCATACAAAAAGTAATGCACAACTATATTTCTAAGGTATTTCATAAAGTCACTGTTGTTTACAATTAAATTTTTCTTTTTTTTGCAATGAGGACTTGTTTTTAAAAACTTGGTTAATACAAATACATATTTCTCTGCACTACATTTAGTAGAAAACGTAAAATCCTTAAATTTTGTAATTTTTGTGCTTTAATGATATTCTGTGCAAGTAAGATTGTAAAGTGGTTTAGCTTAAACATAGCTAATACAAACACATGTTTCTCTGCACTACTTTTAGTAGAAAAAGCTTATATATAGCTAATACAAACACATATTTCTCTGCACTACTTTCAGTAGAAAAAGTAAAATCCTTAAATTTTGTAATTTTTGTGCTTTAATGATATTCTGTACAAGTAAGATTGTAAAGTGGTTTAGCTTACATATGGAATAATTAAAATTTTAGTTATATGACAAATTACATTGGAGACTTCATTCATTTGTTTAATCTTGATTGTATCCAGTAGTAAAAAGAATTAAGCCAAGGCTTTTTGCGTCATCTATGGGCAAATCTTTGTAAAGCATACTTGTGTGAAAATTATATTTTGTGACATACAGCTAGTCACATGCCACATTACATTTAGTCTGAACTTAATATTACCCAACTGAGCAAATTTATTCATAGCAGTACCTTGTATGAGAAATTATTTGCCCATAAAAGCTTGGCAGGCTGCTACCATGTATTATTATTATATAATTTTTTGAGAAATTCTATGTTTATATGCTTTGTGAAACAACATTCAGTTATGTACTTTCCACGATGGGTTTAAGCAAGGAATCGATCAGCAAATTTTTAATAGGAAATCGATTTCACGTAAAATTACACATCCTTAGTCCTGAAAATTGCAAGCAAAGCTTACGGGTGAAAAGTTAAAAGGCTGAAGCAACAGCAGAGAAAAAACAAACTCAAGACTAGTTTAACATAAATGGCATGATTATCTCTCAATCAGTGTATATAAATAGTGTTGTAATGTTTTTTGTGCTCTTTGAAAGATTCAAGTTTATTAAATCTTATAAACAATTGTCATTCTTGAGATATAAATGGTTTTAAAAATCTGTTGTTTCTGAATTTAAGTACTTGACCTATTAATAAAGTTTTAATCTACTAACCAATGTAGTGAGAATGTAATATTAGTCCAAAGTTTTGGCATTATGATACTTTTGTAGTGAGAGAACATTTGGGAATAATTTCATTTAGGGAAAAGAGACTGATGTAAGACTGCTTGTCAATATCAGTAAGCCACTCCATTCTCAACATAAAATTTATTTTGCTTAAAGTTATTAATCAGCAATCTAGGACTCAAACAAAATTGGAAAAAAAGATAGAAAATTGTGTATGATTTTAGGTCACATGTAGGATAAAAAGTTATATGCTTTTTTATGAAGTGGTGTTGCCCTGCCATTGTTCAAATTGTGGAGATGTTTCTTGTATTGACATGTGGAATCTTGTTATGATAATATCAGTTGCGACATACATTGAATGAGTTTTGTTTTTGAAGCCATAAACAATACCAGAATCATTGTGAAAATATAGCATTTAATATTGTATTTTTGATTTTGTTTCAGTGGCATATATGATGAGACACTATCGTTCAATGCTTCTTAAAATTTTTTTCATTGTCATGAGACTAAATTGATATATAAAAACGCTTGACTAAGTGGTTTGTATCTAAACTTCCTGTTACTCGTTTTGCTGAAAATTACTTTTAAGTACAAATCAAGTATTTTAAGAAAGCAAAAATAATGGCAATTAAAATTTGTTTCCTTCTAAAATCACTGTACTCTGATACATATTTGAAGCAAAAAGTTATTTTAAGATTTGCATTATTTCATGCTAATTTTTTTCAGCTTGTTTATGTCACTCTAAGAGAAAAACAGTCCAACATTCTGCTACCTTTCTTGTTTCTGTATCATTTTCATCATTTGTATCATGTTTTATAACATGCTGCATTGTTTGAGATGTTAGATTGACAAATCAATATTTCACATGAGAAAATGTCTTCTGAAACTCTGGTTACAATGAAGAATCAAAAGATATGAGAGTTAGCACAAATTTTTAGTTAGCACAAATTTTAGCTGGAAACATGGCAGATCACAATAAAAATACTATTTTATCAATTGACTTAATTTTTTGAGGCGAGATAACTTTGATATTGTTCATTTAATCTATTTTGTAATTTTTTGTTACAAAATATGCTTCTCACTCTTTTTTCATTAGAATGCAGTCATTGCATCAACTCTTTATCATAACTGAAGACAAAACTGGCATTTTGTGACTTGGACACTTTTTGGGGGTCTTCAATTTTGGAGGATGCAGTAGGTGAAATAATTTCATCCTTCACTTTACTCATAGCTATCAGGTGAGCAATTCAATTTATGTTGTTGATCTCTGTGTTATGTTGCTCTGATTATGTTACAACTGTTTTTAACAATTTCATGACATTGCCATCTTTGTATTTTACTATCATTTCAGAGCTTTCGTGTTTACAATATTAGCAGCAGAATTGATGTCTTACCTCACACACTAGTGTATGTTAATTTTGATAGATTTCCCAGTCTTGCCAACTATGTAAGAACACAATGTATCCTTTCCATAAATGATATTTAATTTTTGATATACAGAAATGTGATAGCTATATCATTACAACATACTTATCTGCAGGTAACATATTCAACAGCTCTAAAAATGGGTGATATTCGCTATGACTCTGAAATTAGCTACCAGGTTGAAGATCATACTAAAAAAGGTCAACAACTGTTAAAGGAAGCTAATGAAAATCGATCGACTGATACATATGATAAAGCTATTCAGGTGCATTGATTAAGTGCTTGCTTAAACCAAACATCCTTCATTTTATTTTGTGTTTTGCTCTGCTCTTGGATTTATGTGCCTGTGAGATATGTCACAAATTTCTCTCCACACAGGCTCATTTGCGTGTTTTTGATTCTGATCTTAAAGAAGTCTTTATCAGATGATCCTATGTTGTTTAATATAGTAGTCTACGAATATTATTAAGTTGTAAAAAATCTGTTTCGTAAGGTTTGAATAGTAGTAACTTTGACTTTCAAATAAATTTTAATACTTGCATTAATATTGCAGTAATTAATTTACACAAAACGTATAATCCAATAGTGTGCAAGTAAAGAGTTTATTTTAGAGAATTTTCTTGAGGTTCATTGTGTCTGTGACTATGACATGTGATTTATCAAGATCTGCAAAAGTGTAAGTAGTTTTAAACCGATACAGATTAAGATTAGGTGTATGTAATAAAATGGGTGACTATGTTGCCATGTTTTTTAAAGCGATCAAAATGTTAATTTACTTTCATAGCGTTAAAGAAAAAATGTGTTGAAATGTTTATCTTCAGTATATCTTATTTATCTGGGGTAATTCTGAAAATCATACAGATTACATCACTGCTTAAATATTCTGTTTAATATGATTGCAGTTTAATTTTCCTAGTAGTTTTCTTATACTCTTTTTGGTAAAATTTCACAAGATTGTAAATTCTAGAATTTCTTCAAAATTTTTTGCAAATAAAATCTGATCCAACATCACTGATTTGTTTACTACAAGTGTTAGAAGCTTTAACTTTCTTTTCCTACAACGTATATTCTAAAGATGTGTTTTTTACTGGCTAATTCATTACCAGTGTGTGTGAATGAATCTTTGTTTTATGCAACCTCAACAAAGTTTGTTCAGTGCGCAAATGATTGTGTGTAAAACATATGGAATTATGTCTTGAAAATAGGTTTTCAAAACAGTCTCTCATTTACGAAATAGCTGGATGCAAATGCCTTTCAACAGTGAAAGTTTTCATTTTTGCATTCTGTGATGTTAATGATGAATGTATGTTTTGCAGGAGTTTATTCTTGCTCATAAAAATGCTTTATATTTGAATCAAGACAAGAATGCAGAACGATCATGTCTTTTTAATCTTGGAGCTGCTTACGTGGCAGCTGGGTATTTTGATCGTGGCATTGATGTTTTGAAGTCACTTGAAGAACAGGCTGTGCAACAAATTATCACTGGTTTGTACTAGTTGCAACAACTTTTGCAACATTTGGTAATGGGTTCTGTATGCTTGAAACATCTGCTTTTATTTCGATGATGTTGCTACATTCTGTGCTTGTTCATGTGTGCTCAATTAAGTATTGGAAATGAGTTCACAGGCACATATATGAAAGAAATATTTTGAAGTGATTCTATGCTAATAATTTACCAGTGCAGTGGTTAAAAGCATGGGCATTGGAAGGCGGTGCAAGGGTGCCTTGCCTCCTTGGATTTTGAAAATTTATACTTTCCTATTAACTTTTCAGTAGAAAAAATGATTTTCTCTTAGTTTTGAGTTGGTAAAAACTAAATTTTATCACTGCTGGCCCCCACTTGGAAAAATACTTTTAGCCACCACCTAGAAAAATCCACAATTGCCTCCCTTGGAAAAATTCCTTCCAACGCCCATGGTTGAAATGTACAGTTTCAAAATAATTTGTAAGATTTCGTAGCTTGTTGTATTAGAAGCACATCAACATACTGTACATTGTTTTTATTATTTTAGGTGGTACTGGTTTATCACAAATACCAACTTATGGACAGATTTGCTTTAACATTGCTGTGGCATATGACCAAGTTGGCAAAACAGACATTGCGCTCAACTACTACGACAAATCTGTTCATGCTTTTAGGTATGTTCCATTCGCACATATAGCCTTCAGTTCTTGGTTGCCCTAGTCAGTGAACTAGCTAATTTGTGATGGGGTGTTTTTAGTTTTTTGAAAGTCAAGCGAACCTTCAATTAGGGCTCTTTTTAAAAGTCATCATGAATTACATTAGTAATAGCTATAAGTACAAGTTTGTTTTTTTCCCCAGATTTATGGAGTTTACCAAAATGCCATTTCCTTTGCATTGTTTGTTGAAAGCACTGAAGTTTACAAAATATCCGGTTCAGGCAACTATTTTGATCTGATGAAAATTTTGGCCAGCGGTCTCTATTGAGATTATTTATCAAAAAACCTGTTGATCCAACAGCTTTACCCACAACTGAACGTTGACAAGTTCTTTATCTTTTTTCTTTTGAAAACCTAGAAAATCCCATGATATTTATCGAAAACATAAGTATGAATAAAGTGCCTCCGTCCACCACCCAAGGCGATTATTAGCTACAGAAACTTAGAAAATATGCTAAGTATAATCTATGAAGTGTATTTCCTGTTACTTGTATATTCTAACTGTGGCTCTTACTGTTGTCACTAAATCATGTAAACACCCATTGCATCTTGTTCCTCAGGAAATCGGTACTGATGATGATTTTTATAAGAACCGTATGTTGTTTTTCATTGTTATGAACAAGGGTTCTTTTGGCGACTGACCGTGTAAAGATGCAAAAGATCTTGCAAAGAGTTCCAAATTTTTATCAGTGTTTCCTTTTGTTGCGATCAGAAAGCCTGAGCGGCATGTGCGCAAAGCTTCACACAGTGGCAGCAAACAACAATAGAGATCACATGCCATGGTCACTCCATTATTGCTTGTTCGCACCACATACATGTGGTGTTGTGCTTCGCGCATATCCCGTTCGTGGTGAATCACACATTTAACGCAACGCCAACATAGAGGTTGCAACACTTTACTTATCCAAAGTTTCAATAATCTTCAGAAAAGTTGTATTAATTTATAGTGTTTTGTTGGTCTAAGTACATTATAGTACAAGCTCAGTCAGAAATACTAATCTAAAAACTGCTTCAGAAATCCAGAAGCCTAGGATTTTCTATCAGAGCCAGTCACCCTGTTTCATCCCCTTATAAATTAAAATGACTATATTTTCGAAATTGCTTTGCGAAAATATCTAAATAAATGTTGGTAACGTATTTGAATGGACAACCTTCGGTATTTCCTACGCACATGCGTTTAATTGAAATACTCTAGCGGGTTTTGAGTTTAATTTCCAATAGATTCTTCAGAGTGGTTGCTTTTTTTCTACACAAGCCTGTTTCATTCCGTTTAAAGAAGCGCTGCGTTTACATACACGAAGGCGAAGCACGCTTTGTTTACTCAAGCTACCGCAAAGAACAATTCTGTCATTGTTATTTCGAAAACACAAAATACTGTGCACAGGCCCCCTGTGTAGTTTACTTGGTCTGCTTTTAAAATTCAGCTCAGCAGCCATAGTTTTCTTTGCGTAGAAAAGCTGCTTATCAACATCCTTTTCACAAAGCGGCCAAACTCATCTCCTTCGAACCAGGGCTTTTCAAGTTGTTCTTATGATGCTTTTCTATTGTGTTCAAAATGTTTTGTGGATAAAGAGCGCAGTTAGCGATAGGCGCCTGGAAAGCTGCATCACAAAATTGTTACACAGTGCCTGAGGATGCTGCTCTTCCGCGAGGTCTCGCAGTTGAGAAATTGCACTAAACAATTGTAGCTTACACTTGCTGCCAACAAGTTCCGTCACATCGCAGATCCGTGGCCTGACATTTCCTTCTGCACTGCAGTGCGGAATACCTTGTTGAGGCTCAAGTCCACGAGTAGCGAAACTCATTTTCGATGCGTTATGTTCATCGCTTCCGCTTCTCATATAATAAAAAAACGACATCACTTGTTACCATTCAACAGCGCACAAACTCAAAACAAAGAGCAAGTCGGGAACGCTTTGTTGAAGTCGGGCAACATCAACCAAAAGAAGGGTGAATTTTTGCAAGCCAGAGCGTGCTTTTCTCGGGCGGCTGCCGTTTTCGGTGAAGCCCACGAGTATGCATTGGCCTGCACGGCCTTGCTCGCTGAAGTAAGTATGTTTGCCGCTAACGTTTCCGACTGTACGTTTCCATCGCCATTATCCACAATAAATGTTTTATCACTGCGCTATAGTCTATGCAAATAAAGCATTCGCCAAGCCTGTAAAAAACGCGTGTGTTTTTCAAGAAATTATTTTGATATGCTTTTGCCAGGTCGATGTGCTCATTGCCAGCAGCGCAAAATTGTTAAGCATTGATTGCACAAGCGTTCTTGATCGTTGCATGAAACAAGCCAGCAAAATTGACGACAACAGTGAACAATGTAAGCAAGTTCATTTGTTGTATCATTGTTGCCAATTATTTCAAACAAAATCAGTTTCTTGTGAAAGGGCATGTGATGCCAGTGCAAGAAAGTTACTAGATTTCAAGTACCATTATGCAGCCAGTAATTAAAACCAAGGGTACTGTTGTGCGTTTGTTTACTTGCATCTGTATACATGCACGGCTTGCACTGTCATAAGACAAAAATCATGCAGTATCGTGAAACACCTATAAGTGGTCCAGGGCTGTCGAAAGTTAGTGTTTGGATAAGGTTTATCTATTTGTTTCCCTTTTTATTTGTCTATTGGCAGTCAACGGTAGGTCCAAACCTTAAACTCGTCATTACGTCCAAGAAAACCTCGACCAGACAAGATAAATAGAAACACAACAGCGTTGACGAATACGAAGCTAGTAAAACAGATAATAAATTTCAATTAGACCAGAATGCATGATCCTCGGAAACTATGGCAGCAAATGAAAGAATCAATATCTACAGAATATAATTACTCCGCGTGAGTAAATTGGAGGTCTGAATGTGTCTAAACAATACAAGCTACGAGGCTACAACATTGCTTTCCAAATATAGTACTATTAGGTTGTCAAAAAGGAAAATTTTAAATTTGTTAGAAAATTTCCAATTTTCCATCGTAAGTCGACAAAAATTTCGATTTTCCCGTGTTTTTTTGGACGCCCTGTTGTGAATAACCTCGGATATTGCACCCGTTCCGCTCGAATTCAACATTTTGTAATTCAACTTAGACAGCTTTGCGAAATTTCCAACGAAATTTAAAATCGTACTAGATTTTTCCCGCGATCTAGCCTGATTAGCCACACTCTCAAATGCTTCACCAGCGTACCATCTTCAACCGAATGCTCCATATCTCTACGTGGGTTGGGTTCGCACTTAAGCTGAACCACACCATCGGAAACGTCACTGCATTAAAATAAAATAAAAAATTGAAACTACTGCCCGATAGCCCCAAAAGCAGTTTAGGCTAACTCCAGAATTAGATGCTTGTCTTATCAGAGATCCCCAAACTATTCAATGTTTGTTGAGTTAATCTCCCTTCCTACATAACCATGCAACTTGTTCACGCTTTTCCTTGACACTGGCAGGCAATATTTATTACAAGCTCGGCCTCAAATACTCCTTGATCGGAGACTTCCAAACAGCTCTGTTTTGCTTTGGAGAAGCGCAAAAGTTGTGCGCTGCAAACAACAATAACATGTTTGCGCTTGTGATGCAAAACATGGGAGCAATCTACAACACAGCGAAAAGATTTTCAACTGCCATTCCCTTCCATGACGAAGCCATTCGAATACACGGTAAGGTTGTGTGTGTTTATCTGTGCTGTTGAACAGTTGAAAAAAACTCTGCCTCATCTCTTGCTCATTTCAGTCAATGCCAGAGTGCCTTTGCTTCCGTTTGGACCCCAACTAGTTGAAACTTGAGGAAGGAGAAAAATAACCCTTATTTGTTTCGAAACCTATTAGCTAGCACAAAGTTACTAGCAGATGGAAAGTATTTGGCACACTGCTGTTTACATGTGACATTGTGTATGCAAATGAACTGCAAATTTGTCTGTTATTTATAAGTTTATTATTTTTTAATCTAGCTCGAAAACAGCATTCACATCTAAATTGCTCATACTCACTCACAGTGAAAAAAAAAAAACGAAATTGTAGCCCATTTCTTGTGTCGCATCTCTCGCTTTTCTTCGCTGTCGCGTCTCCCTGCGATGCGCAGATTACCCAATTAATGCCACATGTGTTGTCTCGCCCATACTGTTAGTTGAACCTGTTCTCTGCCAGTCCTATCTCAGTGTGAGGACGTCTGTGTTAAGTTGTACTGTTGGTTCAGTGATCTGACCTCGATGTTCTTTAATTAATCGTGCGCCTTAGTGTCTTTCCAGGATATCGTGAGTTTTCTTGTTAATAAAGCCTAGCGAACATTTGTGGGATTGTTCGAATCAATTGGTCTTGATAAAAACCATTCACTGTCACCTCCAAACATATTAACCAGTACCACACATAAAGCGAATATAACGAAGTGCATCCCAAGTGAAATCCCTACCAACTGAAACTTATCTAACTTTTATAAAATGTGGAATACCGCTGTGCTTTCATTTCATAGCATTGCGTTACTACCCAAAACTGGAACTCAATGCGTTTACTGCGGAAAAATGTTTCAGGTCTTTAAACTTAGGCAAAATCTATGAAATATCTATGCACTGCAAATTTTTCTTCATCAGTAGATTGTTGTCTATGAAATAAGTCCCGGTAGTTGCAAAAAGTTTCTTGGCTTCTATGACTCCAACTTTACCTCGGATTACGTGCATATCCAAGTTTTTTTTCCTATATGGCAGTTTTTTATGCTTTCAACTGCATCTGGAAACAAGTACCGTATGTCAGATTGTCAAAAACTCGTCAAAAAAGCAAGCTGTTGTGCCATCAGTCTGTGCACAGTTAACAAATAAACCTATAAACATCTTCAATTTTTTTCTGCGGTTACCCTTTTGTCTTGCTAGAATTATGTTACTGTTTCACTTCAGTGTTTTTCTGAGCACGTACACCGTTTCCTTTGTTGCCTTGTATAATATTCAAATAATCAAATCCGACAAACCGTCGGAAAGTATGGTTTGAATTAATGCATAAAGCCCACAACCATGTCTGCTGCGCATCGGTTTGTAGGTTGAAGCTTTCAGTATACGAACGTTCAAAAGGATGAAATTTCAGAAACAGTGATGATTTACATCGCAAATAAATGAACCTTATCCAGTCATGAAATCAGTTAGGATGGGTGGCATCTTTTTGTTCGCACCCACCCCGTAACTGTACAGTAACCCGTTTCCAACTCTCACCCACGGAGAATACAAAGCGGGTTAAATCGCCTTGTGCATATCTACAATTTATCAATTAATACAATTTAGAATTATCCAGCGCATCTAGACTGTTATTGTATCCAAACTGAACAACAGTGAAAGCAGCAGAAATAAGTTTGTCAAAAATCTATTAAATTCGACGTGAAAAGCAAAACCAATTGCTTTGGCAAGTCTAAAATTCTTGGTCTAAAAATTTCCAAGGGGTAATTGCGCGGTTTGACCCCCCTGGTTAAGGATTTAGTATCAGTTCACTCAGCATTGAGACTTACGCACAGGGGAGTTGGGAAACAGAGACGCCCAAGGTCAGTGCCTCTGCAATCTAGCGTACGCCAGGTGCCAGCTTAATTACCTGGCCGAAGCGGAGATGGATTACAGACACGCCGAAATGGCTTTCCGGGACTGCGGTAAGAAGCTAATTTTTTGTCTTCTTGCGATAATTGTTTGTGTCAAGGTAATGGAATGTTATTCAGGTAGATTTTTAAATATTGCTGCCACACCAGATACAAGCTGTTCGAAGTTTTGTGTTGTATGCGAAGTTAATGGGAAGCGGTAAATAACTATGTGTTAATTTTTCCGCAAGGATGTGTGTTAAACTACTGTTGGGTAATGACAAATGCCAACGTAAATTGTTTGAAGTTGAAAATAATTGCGAATATATTGACCTGTTCAACCGTTTTGCTGTTGTTTGATACTGTTCGTTAAAGATGCAAAAAATGTTAAAGCTAAGTAAAACTATTACTCAATGACTGCTTATTAGTGAATGAGGCCACAGTTATATTTTGAAGCATTGCCAACCGCTTCTACCTAATGAAAAAATTGGTGGTTGTTGACAGCATCCATCGTTGAATATGTTGAGTTTAACGTACGCTGTACGTTTTTGGCTAGGCAAGTTAAGAAAGCGTGATGTAGGGTCCAGGTATCCACTCGTGGTTGACCTAAGCTTGCATAGTGCACTCAATTTAAAAGCTATAACCTCGTTAATTGCAAAGTAGAAAGGTATGTTATCAAGATTATGCGCATTTGCAACGTGCAAGAATCTTTGATAGACGGAGAGAGCTTTGCAGTCACTCTTATACCATCAGCCACCCAGGAGGTGCATTTGGGAATGCTGCATTTTGAGATGAGATCCGACCTGAAATGCTCCAAACCTTGGACAGAGAAGTTCTTTGGCTATCGTGTGTGTCAAGTGAATCACGGCCTTGCCACGTTTGTCCACGAGCGGTTGGAATGGTCACTGGTCGATCAGTCTCCAGATCAATCAGAGACTGAGTGGTTGCGCGTAGACGTCGCAGGTTATAAGATCGTCAACGTCTACAAACCTCCACGCTCGCGACTCACTCCAACGACCATCCCGACGTTCCCACACCCCTGTCTGTACGTTGGCGACTTCAATTGCCAGCATGTCAACTGGGGTTACAACACAACATCCCCGACTGTGAGAGCCTGGACTCCTGGGCAACATCCAATAACCTTGGACTGTTGTACAACTCGGAAACAGCCAGTTTCTTCTCTCGCCGTTGGAACATCGGCACCAACCCAGACCTGGCCTTCGCGAGTTTCGGCCAGGACAGCCGACTGCCGGACAGACGTGTCCGAGGAAAGTTCCCGCGGTCACAACATCGGCCCTCACTCATAACGCCACCAAGATTCAAGGTTCCTGCCCACAGCGATCCGGTGAAGCGTTGAAACTTTTGCAAGGCCGATTGGAAGTGCTTTTGCCTTCCCGCAGGTGAATCCGTCGAGAGATTGCCACCTCCGGACACACCAGATGTTGAGAGGGCATACCAGGATTTTTGCGAGAGCCTACTTTCTGCGGCTAAACAATGTATCCCACGTGGCCGTCGGAAGAACTATGTGCCATGCTAGGACAAAGAGTGCGAGACCCTCTATCGCTCCTTTATCCGAGCCCCAGTGGGGACTGACTCTGACAGAGCCGCCTCGTCCCTGCTCTCTCGACTACAACAGAAGAAGCAGGAGCGATGGGAGGAAGCTGTCAACTCATCGACTTCTCGCACTCCAGCCGCAAGGCGTGGAGAACAATCAGCAAACTTACTGGCAGGTCTGGACGCTCCTCTCGCCTGTGCCCCGTTTCGGCAAATTCCATCGTCCCACAACTCGTGAAGAACGGGGCACACAAGATCGGCGGTGCTCGTCAACAAACAGCTGCCCGACCTATGGAAGATTCCAACACCTGAGGGTCACAGTATCTCTGAACCCTATCTCTGCTGTGTGTCCCTTTTAAAATCCTCGAGAGACTCATCTACGCTCGTGTCGAACAATCATCGACCCACTGCTCCCACAGGAGCAGGCAGGCTTCCGACACGGGAGGCCGGCCGTAGACCAGGTCACCCTTCTGAGACAGGACATCGAGGATAGCTTTTCAGCTAAAAAGAAGGCCGGAGCTGTGTTCGTCGACCTCACAGCAGCCTACGACACCGTATGGCACCGCGGCCTCACCCCCAAGCTGCTGTGATTGCTGCTACGACGCCTCAAGAACGGCGTCCCACAGGAATCTGTCCTCGCGCCCCTACTGTTCAACATGTACATCTCCAACCTGCCAACCACCGTCTCCAGAAAGTATGCATATGCTGACGATCTAGCAATCATGCATGCTGATGGAGATTGGCAGGCAGTGGAAGGGGCGCTGAG